>SL_5KL_010_SEDDRAFT_10000737_pt1 | contig 20751 bp, 16 predicted proteins | sample SodLakKL_010_SED_FD_9118 | JGI IMG/M metagenome (IMG submission 9118)
CCATAACTTCATCGACGGTAATCAGGTGCTCGTGGTGAATAGTGTCCAGGTAGCGTGAAAGCATCCGGGCCGATTCCAGGTCGGGGCAGCCTTCAATGCCGACCGAGAAGGAATGGATCGGGCGTCCGATGATTTTCCTCGACAGGGCGGTGGTAATACTGCTGTCAAGGCCGCCGGAAAGAAATACGCCCAGGGGCACATCGCTCATCAGGTGGGAATCGACCACTTTTTCCAGGGTCTGCCTGAGTTTTTTAGTCTGGTATTCAAGCGGCTCCCGGCTGGTAACCACTTCGGGGACCTCGTAATAGGTTTTGAAGCCCTGGTCGGAATGGTAATAAGTGCCGGGAGGGAATTCGTGGACTTTACCAGGCAGTTTGGCCAGCGGTTTCAGTTCGGAAGCGAAGTAGAAGCCATCTTCACCTTCGGAATAGTAAAGGGGCTTGATGCCGATCGGATCCCGGGCTACAAAGAGGTTACGGCCGTCGGCTATGGCGAAGGCATACATGCCCTCCAGTTTGTTTACCAGGCCGGGACCTAAATCCTCAAACAGGTGGAGGACGGTTTCAGTGTCGCTTTTAGTTTTAAAAGTGTGGGTTTCAGCCAGGGCCTTGTAAAGCCCGGGAAAGTTATATATCTCGCCGTTGGCGATGATGGACATGGACTGATTCTCGTTGTTGATGGGCTGATTGCCGCCCTCGGGGTCCATGATGCTCAAACGGCGGTGTCCAAACACTCCTGGTACACTCTTGAAAACTTTTTCACCACAAGCATCGGGGCCGCGGTGAACCATTTCCTCCAGCATGGACTGGATGCCGCTTTGATCGAAATGATTCCAAATTCCTGCTATACCACAGATAAATATCACGTCCTTATAGGATTTTGGCGGCCCGTGTTGAATGGGGGCAGCCAAGACATGTATTTAAGTATAGCACAAAATGGTGAATTCGTCCAAAAAACGAAGAAAAAGCGTGATTGGACTTAAAATAAAGCGATAGAAGAAACAGGGGCAGAAGAATTTTTAGCAGGATATTTATGAAAAAGAAGCGAAGAAAAAGTACCTGCCTGGCGTATTAAAGATGATAGAAAGTTTACCCGGATGAGGAGGGATTTATAATGAAGAGGTTGCTTTGTTTTTCCCTTGCAGTGATACTTGGCGCCGGTTCAATGATCTTAACAGGTGGTTGCGATCCGGCTGACCCGGTCAATAATAACAATAATAACGAACGTAATGACTTCTATGATCAGCAAATTGAGCTGCCTGAACCGGGCGTGGATGAAAAAACTGTTTCAGAAGCCCTGCATGAGCGCTCCTCGCGACGTGCTTTTACCGGGGAAGGGCTCAGCCTGGAAGAAGCAGGTAACCTGCTCTGGGCGGCAGGAGGCGTGGGGGTGGATGGTGTAAGCGGCGCTACCAGGACTGCGCCTTCAGCCGGAGGCACCTACCCGCTTGAAATTTACCTGGTGGCAGGTATTGAGGCAGAAGACATTATAGCCGGAGTGTACCGCTACGACCATGAAGCCCACACCCTGGAACCGGTAGTTGAAGGAGACCGGCTTGAATTACTGGCTGCTTCCGCTCTTGATCAAGTCTTCATCGCAGAGGCCCCGGCGAACCTGGTTCTGGTGGCCCATTATGAACGCACCATGGATCGTTACGGGGATAGAGGTGAAAGGTACGTTCATATGGATGCCGGATATGCTTCGCAGAACATATACCTGATGGCGGAAGAACTGGACCTGGGTACAGTTGCCGTGGGCGCATTCGATGATGCCGAGGTGGCTGAAATCCTTGAAACCGGTGGAGAGCCGTTGATGATTATGCCCGTAGGTCGGGTTGAATAGTGACTTTAAAAGAAGTTACCGGATGTCAATATTTGATATAATCAAGTAAATAAAAGCACTGTAAGACAGGACTTAAGCAGGTAAATTATTTTTTTAGGGCCGGTTTCCGGGGCAGGAAAAAAGAAAGAGCAGGTGAATTATATCTTACCTGGTATAATAATTTCCCGGGCAATGAGTACCAGTCCGGGATGGGGGTTAAACTATGACAGAAACAAACCACTGCCCTTTCTGTGGAAAGGAAAACCGGCCTGAAGATTACTACTGCCGGTTTTGCGATGGTGACCTGAAAAGGCCGTCTACCCGGGATCATGGCGATCACAACGCTTACAAAAATGTGCCTGATTCCGGAGGTCCTGGTGATGAAGGCAGCAGTGAAATACAAAATGATGAATTCGCCGAACTTGATTACCAGCCCAAGGGCAAGGCAGGATGCTTTATCCCCGGGCTGGTTATACTGCTTGCCCTCGTCATTATCGGTGTAGGCATCCTGGTTTTAAACGAGGATTTGTTCATACCGGTGGAAGAAGAGGAAGCCGAAGCGCCGGAACTGGAGTTACCGGAAGAAGAATCCGGGAACGCTGAAGTAGAGGAGGAACCTGAACCGGACCCGGAACCGGAACCGGAAGAAGAACCTGAAGAAACCGAACCCAACGGGGAAGAAGAACCTGATTATGACCAGCTGGAAGCAGCTCTGCTGAACTGGCTTATCAACCGGATTGACAATCCCAGGGTAACCCTGCTTCATGTTGACGAAGCCCAGGATCCGGAAAAGTTTTTTGAAGAGTACGATCTAACGGAAGAAGAAGTTATAGTCTACAAGGAAGAGTCGTGGGAAGATGAGTTTGTTACCGTAAAAATTGGGCTCCCCTTTAGTGAATGGTCAATGCGGGCTGTTTTTATCTGGGACCAGGTAGAGTGGCGGTTTTTGCGGGAAGAAGAGGTCCGGTAAACTAATCTTTATTCCTGGAGGTAATCGATGCATACTGTCACTTTAATTAGAGGAGATGGAATTGGTCCGGAAATCGCTGAATCTGCAGTTGCCGTGATTGATGCAGCCGGAGTTGATATTGAGTGGGATGAAGTAGTGGCCGGGTTAGATGCAGTTGAAAAGCACGGCACACCTCTGCCTGATCAGGTTATTAGTTCACTAAGTAAAACAAAAGTAGGCTTGAAAGCTCCCTTAACTACCCCTGTGGGTTCGGGAATCCGCAGCATCAATGTTGAACTGAGAATGAGGTTCAATCTATTTGCCAATCTTCGCCCGGCCAAATCTTTTCCGGGCATCGATGTTCCCTTTAAAGATATTGATTTAGTTGTAGTCCGTGAAAACACCGAAGACCTCTATTCCGGAATTGAACACATGGTAACAGATACTGTTTCAGAGAGTATAAAAATAATTTCCCGTGAAGCTTCTGAAAGAATTGTCCGCTTTGCTTTTGATTATGCCTGCAAGAAGGGTAGAAATAAAGTAACTGCTGTCCATAAGGCAAATATTATGAAGTTGTCGGATGGGTTGTTTCTTGATGTAGCCAGGGAAGTGGCAGACCAATACCCTCAAATTGAATTTGAAGACCGAATCGTAGACAATATGGCTATGCAGCTGGTGCTTAAACCCCAGCAATATGATGTAATGGTAATGCCAAACCTTTATGGCGATATATTATCTGATTTGTGTGCCGGGCTTGTCGGAGGGCTTGGCCTTGTTCCGGGCGCTAATATCGGGGAAAATGGAGCTGTATTTGAGCCGGTTCATGGCAGCGCTCCAAAATATGCCGGGAAGAACCGGGCCAATCCGGGAGCAATGATTTTGGCTTCTGTCTTAATGCTTGAGCATATTAATGAAAAGGAAGCGGCCCGGCGCATAGACACTGCCCTTACGGCCCTGATTAAAGAAGGTAAGCATGTTACACCAGACCTGGGTGGATCGTCCGGCACAAAAGAAATGACTGCAGCCCTGATCAATTTATTAAAAGGCTGATTCAGGCAGCGGTATCATGCTTTTTATTTCAATGCCCCGCGCTTTTTTTCATACAGGTAGTCTTCGTAAATGTACATCAGCTCTTTATCAAACAGGGAACGCTTTAAATCCACGGTCATTTCCCTGACGGCATCACGCAGATCGGCCGCCTCTTCTTCGGAAAGATCGATTCCGTATTCGACAAACTTCATTTTAATTGCCTTTGACCCGGAGTATTTGCCGATAACAATTTGCCTTTCCATGCCTACCTCTTCCGGGCTGAAAATTTCATAGGTTGAAGGATCCTTGAGCACACCGTCGGCATGGATACCTGATTCATGGGCAAAGGTGTTGGAGCCGACGATTGGTTTGGATGGATTAAGCTGGCGTCCCGATGCGCGGGCTACGTAATCACAAAGGGTTCGGAAATCCCTGGTATTGACATCGAGCTTTACCCCGAACAAGTGCTTCAGAGCCATGGCCACTTCTTCCAGGGCGGCATTACCGGCTCTTTCACCCAGCCCGTTTACGGTCACGCCGATAAACCTGGCTCCCGCTTTAACTCCGGCCAGGGAATTAGCGGTAGCCATGCCAAAATCATTATGGGTGTGCATTTCTATGTCCATTCCGGTCTGATCGATTAATGAGCTAACAATATCATATGTTTTGAGTGGTTCCAGAACCCCAATGGTGTCACAGTAGCGAAGCCGGTCCGCTCCTGCTGCTTTTGCTTCCAGGGCAAACTTTACCAGAAAATCCATGTCGGTCCGCGAGGCGTCCTCTGCATTGACCGATATATAGAGATCATGTTTTTTGGCATATTCTACTGCCCCGATCATATTTTCAAGGACCCATTCCCGGGAAGTTTTTAACTTATGGTTGATGTGGATGTCCGAAGTGGAAACAGAAATGGCTACAGAATCAACCCCGCAGTCAATGGAGTGCTTGATGTCTTCGATGTTTACCCGGTTCCAGGCCATAATGCTCGACTGCAGGTTATAGGAAACCAGTTCCCTGATAATCTCTTTTTCATTGCCGCCCATTACGGGGACCCCGGCCTCAATCTGGTGAATGCCGAGGTTGTTCAGCATTTTCCCGATCCTTAATTTTTCCTGGTTGGAAAAAACCACGCCGGCAGTTTGTTCACCGTCTCTTAAAGTAGTATCAACCAGTATTGGTAGCTCTTTTTTTAAAGCCTCCTGAAAAAGTTTCATTATGCGCCAATCTCCTTTCAAATTTCTTGTTGTCTAATGGCAAAAAATGATTTAAAGAAATTAAGTCCGGTTAAGACAATTTTCCGGCATAATTTAGCAGTCCACCGTCCTTAATTATTTCAACTTCCCTGGGTGTCAGGTGATGCCGGGTGACTATTTTTGTAACGTCGGCCGGCCGTTCCAGGTATATTAATTGATTTTCCAGCTGCCCGGGGACATTTTCGATTACCAGTTCCTCGCCTGCTGCTAGTTTTTCATAATCGCCGGGATCACAAAAAACCAGGGGCAGTATCCCAAAGTTAATCAGGTTGGCCCGGTGAATTCGGGCAAAAGAGCGGGCCAGGACCGCTTTAACCCCCAGGTACATGGGCACCAGGGCGGCGTGTTCACGGCTGGAACCCTGGCCGTAATTTTCGCCTCCGATAATAAAACCGCCTCCGTGCTGCCGGGCCCGGCCTGTAAAGCCAGGATCAAGGGCGGAAAAGACGTACTCACTAAGTGCCTCCACGTTTGAACGTAGGGGCAAGACTCTGGATCCGCCGGGTAAAATATGATCGGTAGTGATATTGTCTTCAACAACGATTAAAACTGCGGCTTTGATTGTTTCCGGTAGTGGTTCATTTCGTCTCAGGGGTTTAATGTTTGGCCCCCGGATTATTTCTACATTGCTACCGTCTGCGGGAGGCTCAATGAGCATCCTGTCGTCGATTACAGGAAAAGACATGTCCGTCAAAACCGGATAATTACCCAGTTCTCGAGGATCAACCAGGTGTCCTTTTAAAGCAGCGGCAGCAGCCGCTGCAGGGCCGGTCAGGTAGACCCCGGCATCTGCTGTCCCGCTCCGGCCGGCAAAATTACGGTTAAAAGTTCTTATCGAAACACCTCCCGAAGGTGGGGCCTGGCCCATGCCGATGCAGGGCCCGCAGGCAGATTCAAGAAGCCTGGCACCGGAAGACAGCAGAGTCTTTAGCACACCTTCGCCGGCCATAGCTATGCCTACCTGGCGGGACCCGGGTGCGACAACCAGGTTTACGCGGGGATGGATTGTTTGCTCTTTGAGAATTTCCGCCACCAGCTTTAAGTCCCGGTAGGATCCGTTGGTACAACTGCCAACCGCAACCTGGTCAACCGGCACAGCTCCAACCTCCCGGATTGGCTTGACGGCATCGGGACTGTGTGGTACTGCCACCAGCGGTTCAAGTGCGCTAAGATCAATGTTAATCTCACAATCATAATCTGCTCCGGGGTCAGCATTAATAGGCTTCCATGTTCCTGCTCTTTTCTGGGCTTCCAGGAAGTTTTTAGTAATCTCATCGCTGGGAAAAAGTGAACTTGTGGCTCCCAGTTCTGCTCCCATGTTGGTGATTGTAGCTCTTTCCGGCACTGAGAGGTTTTTAACTCCCGGGCCGCCATATTCAATAATCTTACCTACACCGCCTTTGACCGACAGCCTCCGCAGTACCTCCAAAATAATATCTTTTGCTCCCACCCAGGGAGGCAGCTGGCCGGTTAAATTAACTTTCAAGACTTCCGGTGTGGTCATGTAAAAGGGACTTCCAGCCATGGCCACGGCAACATCCAGGCCGCCTGCTCCAATGCCAAGCATGCCCAGTCCTCCAGCGGTCGGAGTATGGCTGTCAGCACCCAGCAAAGTTTTGCCGGGAACGCCAAACCGCTCCAGGTGGACCTGGTGGCAAATTCCGTTACCGGGCCTGGAAAACCACAGTCCATATTTTGCCGAAACTGATTGAAGGTAGCGGTGGTCGTCCGCATTTTCAAAGCCGGTCTGCAGGGTATTGTGATCTACATAGCTGACCGAAAGCTCGGTCTTAACCCTGTCAATTCCCATTGCTTCCAGCTGCAAATAGGCCATAGTCCCGGTGGCATCCTGGGTTAAAGTTTGATCTATCCGCAGGCCTATCTCAGAACCTTTTTCCAATTTCCCATCGGTTAGATGGGCTTTCAAGATCTTGTAAGTCAGGGTGTCAGCCATTTTGTAGAGCCCTTTCTGTTGTTGTTTTTATATTTGATTCTGTTAAATAGTTGTAATACAACTACCCTGTTAAGCTCTTCTCCACCGTTATTTCCTGTATGACTATAGCTCAAGGTGGTGATAGAATGATCACAGGATTTAATTATTACGGCTTGCAAAGGGGATAATCCAGGGTTTCGGCTTTAGTTACCAGTCTTGAATGTCTATAGTTGAAATTAGTTTAACTCATATATTAACTTATTATAGCTTGGTTGGCAATCTAAAATTTGCCGTTTTGGCCGAAGATTATGTCGAGCAGTGGGGCGGTAGCTTGATATGATCAGAACAGTGAATGAGCTTGATTTTGTGCTCTCTATAAGTTATTATAGCTGTGAACTATATTTGCGCCTGTAGCTCAGGGGATAGAGCAGCGGACTTCTAATCCGTTAGTCGGGGGTTCAAATCCTCCCAGGCGCACCATAACTTAAGGGGTTTCCAGGCTGGGATAAAATACCAAGAATCAAAAAAGTGAACAAGTCAGAAATGGGTTAAAATGGGAACCGCTTGAATCAAAAGAAGGGCTGTTTTATAACAGCCCTTCTTCTTTTAAGAATTTGTAATTAATCTATTGAATAACATCTGTTGAAAAGTGGTGCTACCCAACAGGCCTTCTACATCATCATCTCCGGTAGTAACAAAGTCAACCGGCAGTTCAGTTTCTTCAACTATCACCAGGTCATACGGGTAGGTTATTGCCTGGGTGACCGGCTCTCCTTCTTCCGGGGCAGTATAGTGGACACTGACCTCCAGCTGGTCTTCTTTTTCCACTATTTCAGTGATTTCTACGCTGTAACCTCCAGTCGGCCTTTCTCCGTAGGTTGCCAAAATGTAGAGCTGATCATCATAAACATGGGTGTGACCACCAAAACCGTATTTATTTTCTTCAATCCATCCTTCAATTTCTGCCGGCAGCTCTTCTTCAGGTTTAAGCGGTTCGATAACTGTTTCCTCCGTTTCCCCGTTTTCAGCAGGTTCAGCGCAACCGTAAGCAAATAGCATCAGCGGAACCAGAGCAACTAGCAGTATGTATTTGACGAACATCCAAATACCCCCTTTCTGGATCTTTAACTTATATGAACCTCACTGTAGTGGCTTCTATATTTAAGACAATCAAACCGCCGGGTTAGTTGCATGAACCGTCTTGCGGTTATTTCGTCCGCGAGTACCATTCCCACAGACGATTTGCTTCTTCCTGCTCGGTATCAGTTACCTAAAAAGACTTCCCCTCCGGAGAGGACAAAACCCAGGCCTGTACTGTGCGCAGGTTCCACCAGCGCTATCAAGTAACCGAAAAGGCGAATAGTGGCGAAAAAGTAACAATAGAAGACCTTGAACGCGCGAAAGAAGTTGCTGCACGTAACCCAAGCGCCCACAGTTGTGCCGTATACTCTAATACCAGGCGAAAATTAGAAGATCAATAACGGGGAGAAAAGGAAATCCAGTAAATAAAGACTTTAGATTTTGGCTCTGTTAAAGTTGACTGTGGATTTAAGGGTTAGGTCGAAATTATTATTATGCCATGTTAATATGGGAATGAATTGATTGTTGCGTATAATTTAGGTACTCTTAATTCTATTAACGTTGTGAACAACACCTTTAAAATGAAAACTAGCTTGATGCCACTCTAAAGTCCGATTAGGGCTTAATTTTTTGGAAGCTTTTAAAGTGAGGTGGTACTTTGTCAAAAAAAAGATGGTTTCATTTTGCAGGTGAGTTACTGCTTGGTGATGGCGGAATAGTCATGGCCTTAGTTAAGATACCATCCTACACGGTCTTGACCCCCTTGCCGGGGACGGTCCTTTATGAAGAAATGAAGGATAAATTGATCACCAGTGAGTATCGCCTGTTTGATTTTCTGCATGCCGTTATCCCTACCCGGCTGCCTTTGAAGGAGTTTTACCGCGAACTGGCAAGACTTTGGGCGCAAACCTATAATTCAGGTAATTTAACAAAAAGTGGGGTAGGTTGCTATGCCAGGTGCATGCTTGCCCAGCCTTCCAACCTGGTCAAGATGATCAGGTTTTACCGGGGGATCCAGCGTTTGTTCAACGGAGATGCATATCTTACAGGGCAAGGGTATGGCAGGTAAAAGCTATTGTTAAAACCTAAGCCTACCACTGAATCACCTCTATAGTTCGCTAAGAAGTTGGCGTTAACCCAAAATGCAGCATAGTTAAATAGTCACAAAATCTCATTTAATTAACCCCGGGGGAGTACGCCCGGGTCAATTTAAATCCTATTTTTTAGAAAAGTTGTTCTAAACGATCTTATAATCTGCGAGCCGGGGGTTCGAATCATCCCAGACGGACCACTAAAGGGCTGCAACCTTGGGGAGTTGCGGCCCTTTATTTTTTATGCACCGCTAATCTTCAAAAGGGCAGCTTAAAATGATACTTTTTCCAACTGTTTCTAAGTGCCTCGGTCTCGCCTTTTTTAAGGCTTCGTTAAAAGGGATCTACATTTCTTTGTAGAAATATTTTGGACGAAATCCAGTTGGAGGACGGGAACAGGCAAATGGTAAAAAAAGGGCTATTTGGGCTGATATTAATCCTGACCGTGCTTACCGGGTGTGCTTTTCTTACCGGGCAGGGGCTGGAAAGAACTTTTTTCAGCGCCGGTTATTACCGCGCTATCCTGGATGAAATAGACGGAGAAGACCTGCAGGATTATTTTCTGGCAGTGGAGCCTCCTGAACTTAACGGCCGGCAGCTGGGGACCGAAGCGGCAATTTTCCGGACCCTGGTCAGGATTGCCGGGGAAGAGTGGCTAAGAGAGCAAGCTTTTTATGCGGTTGAAGAATATTTATTATTTGTTACCGGGGAGCAAGAAGAACTGGTGATCAAGATCAATCTGCTTGAGCACCAGTCAGTTTTTTTGGAAGCGCTGGAAAAAGAACTGGGTGATCTTTATCCCGAGCTGCTCGATGAGTACGGCCCCCAATTGCTGGAAGAGATTATAACGAGACTCGACCTGCCGACTGAGTTAACCTGGGTTGAGCTTGATAGCAAAGCAGAGTTGGAGCCCCGTTTTAAGGAGCAGTTGGATCGGATTAACCAGGCCCGAACCGGTCTTCGTATCCTGCCCTGGATCAGTTTGGCTGTCCTGCTGGCAGCCGGATTTTTGTGGCTCAAACCCGGGGGCACTTTTATAGCGCTGGGACTGGGGGCTTTCCTGTCCGGGGTTCTATATTACTTCATTTGGCCGGCAGGCTGGGAGGCGGTTGTAGTGCCTTCTGTGGAAAATATGGCCGCCGGGCGGGACTTCATAGAGCTGATTTGGGCCCGGGATAGCCACATCATTTACAGCATTACCACCAGTATTATTAACCGCCTTTCCTTGTACTTCGCCGCCTTCGGCGTAGCGGTCCTGGTTTTCGGGTTATTTTTGGAAGGTTGTTCCCGGCTGGCCAGGGGGGCTTCAAGTTCCAGAAAGCGGTCTTCTTAAAATATTATCCCGGAATAATGGGGACGGTTCTTTTGATCATTTAGGCCTGAACTATACCGGATTAGCTACAGCCATTCGCTCTGGCAGTGAATTTGACTGAGTATCAGACCTGTTAGTAAAATCTAGATCAAAAGAGTAAATATAAAAAGTCGAAAGCAGCGTTAAAAAGTTCTTTTTATTGAAGCACAATAAGATAAGGCAAAGCATCTTTGCCGTTTTGTTATTGAATCCCTGTCAAATTGAGGAGGGGAGGTTACATGTTAAGGGTTATAATTAAGAGTTCCCTGCCGGTTATCATGGTCGCTGCCCTGGTTTTTGCTGCTGCCGGCTGTGAACCGGCACAACATGAAGTGTCCCTTGAGGTGAAGCCGGAGGATGCAGGCGAAGTTACCGGTGAAGGGATGTTTAGTGAAGGCGAGACCGTGGAAATAGCTGCGCAAGCAGGCGAATGCTATGAATTTGTAAAGTGGGTTGAAGATGGAGAAGAATTGACTACCGATAAAAGTTATCAGTTTGAAGCTGACGGTGATCGCTCGCTGGAAGCGCGTTTTACTGGAGTTACTGAAACGGTTAACGGGATCGAGTTTGAATGCGCTGAAGTAGTTTTTGACCGGGATCTGGATGTTGATATAGCGCCGGGCTTACCGCTTGATTTGCTGCCGGTTGAAGAGGGGATCCTGGTTTCTTACGAACAGGACCTGTTCTTGAAAGACGAGGATACCGGTGAGCCGATCTGGAGTCTTGAGAACCACAGTCCCATCGTCGAAGAGGGTGCTGTGCCACGTTTTGCACCCGTGTTCAGGGAGAATGAAAAGATGGTAGTGCCCATGTTTGATTATGACTATGATTATGATGATGAAAAGTTTACCGACGAATATGAAAGGGTACCCGTCCTGGCCAAACTAAACTTTGCTACAGGCGAAATTACCTGGAGTCATCCGCTGGCCAGGAACACACCGCCCTTGATGGTCTTCGAATTGTGGTTAAAAGACGGACATCTCATTGCCGAAGGAAATTTTGATACCGGGGTGGACCGGGATGTGCCACCCTCCGGTGTCCATGCCGGTTCTGTGGCTGCCCATGATTACGAAACAGGAGCGCTCATTCATGCTCATTCCGGCTTTTACGGCGGCATTGAAGCTGTAGATAACTCCCTTTTCTATTCGCATGTCGAATACGAACCTCCTGATAACGGTGACCCGGAGGTGCCGGAAATATTCTTCGGAAAAAAAGATCTTTTAACCGGTGAAGAGGCCTGGGAAATCCGCGAAGAAGAATCAGATGAAGTGATCGGTTTATCTACTGCAGGCGATATTTCCTGGAGAGTGCCGGGTAAAATAGTGGACAGCGGGGAGTTAATCAGTCTTTCCGGGCTGCCGGTATTGCCTGAGGCAGTGCTGTTAGAAGACACGGTCAGTGAAGATGATGCAGCTAATACTGGAGAAACCATATTAACCGGCCGGGGGCTGGGTACAGATAATGCTGCAGTTGAACTGGTCGGTGTAGAAGAGGGAGAGGTCATTGAAAGTTACCCGGTGCCGGAAGCTGTAGAAAACGTGGAAGCTTTCCTATATGAAGGATATTACTATCTTTTCACCGGGGACGCTGCAGAAGAGGAAGTGAGGATCAGAGCTGTGGATGTTGTTACCGGCGAAACTAAATGGACAGATCAGTTGCACTTGCTGCAGAGCGAGCTGTCGCCGGAAAGGGCGGTTATGATGATGGACAGGCTTTATTCAGAGACGGAGGAACTAATAAACTTAAGCGGGCATGTCCCGGTAATGAGCCCGGAACATAACCTGAAGTTTGTCGATCCCGCAAGCGGTGAAGAAAAAGCTGCTTTTGATGGTATTTTAAACGTTTTATTTAGTGAAGATGATATCTACCTGGTTGGCGAAACATCATTTAAAGTAGTTTGCCCGGATGAGCTGACGGTGATCCGGGAAAAAGCGCTCGAAGAAGTGTTTTTTGACGAAGAGGTAGAGGCAATAGAAATTGCAGTCAGGCTGGAGTCAGAGCAGGCGGCTTTTATTACAGCGCCGGATCAGTTTGCCGTTATTGAAAAAGAAGAAGGGAAACTGTTCTACCGTTGCAGGCATGAAGATTATGTCCTGTCGGGGATTATGGAGGAAGGCCGGGCTCTGCTGCACCAGGAAGGCAGAGTGATTTTGCTGGGCCCAAAGCATTAATTGAACAAGGCTATGTTTGCAGTCACGATCCGAAGTTGCAGTTATGGTGCCCGGTAATTGATCTTCAAGGGAAATAAAATGGAAACAGGGCCTTTGGGTCGAGCAGGGCTCCCCGCTCTTTGTGCAGGCTGCTTGTTGCTTGATAAATGCTTGTATCCTGCCTGGTGGGGTTACCAGTAGAATAAGAGCAGCGCTAGGCCTATTGCCAGGGCGGCCAGGATAGCGATTGTCCGGAAGAGCCTGCCTCTGGCTTCTTCCCTGGCCGAGGGGTCGATCAGTTTTCCCCTGACCCAGGTTCCTTTTTCAACTGACCCGTCAGGATGGGTCATGGTTCCTTCGCCGTGGGGGAGGTCATTTTTCCATTCTCCCTCGTATTTTTTGCCACCGGGAAAGATCATTTTACCGGAACCGTGCCTTTTCCCATCGGTATAGTCGCCGGTGTATTTACGGCCATCCGGAAAGGACAGGGTCAAATTTTTGCCATGGGGTTTCCCTTTTTCAAAAGCGCCGGTTAACTGGCGGCCGTCGGCAAAATACATGGTCCCGTGACCATGGGCCATACCGTTTTTTAGCTCACCGATGTATTTCGATCCACCGGGAAATTCCAGGATAGTCTTACCACTGCTGTCTTCACCGGTAATCTTGCCGCCGGGTTTCTTGCCGAGCACCATCATCTCACTCCTTGTAAGGCTGCTGCATATATAATAGATCTTTTCTGCCGGAGAAAGCAAGGTCTTCCGTTCTGGGTTACTGCTGGTAGTTTTTTAAAATAGGATAGGGGATGGCGTTGCAGGAGGCTAAAAAAAGATGTGGCAATCTGATGTTATGGAGAAAGTAATTTAAAACTGGTCAATTATGCCCAGGGCATACTGCATGATCAGGGTGGCATCGAGGATGTCAATATGGCCATCAGCGTTTACATCAGCTTTCTGGCGGGTTTCCGCGTCCAGTTCGTTTATTTCAAGAAGATGCTGTAAAAGCAGGATTACATCTAAAACATTAATCACCTGGTCGCCGTTCAAATCGCCCAGATCAACTTCTACGACCTCTTCTTCAGGCTGCTTTTCTTCACTGCTCTCTTGTTCGGGTGCAGCCTCCACTATTACCTTACACCCGGTTTTTAAGCTTCCGTTTTTGGTGCTCACGGTAATAAGGGTTTGACCTTCTTTTAGGGCTGTAATAATCCCGTCGGCTGATACTTCAGCTATGTCCGGGTTGGAACTGGACCAGGTGAACTTTACTTCGGACAGGTGCTCAGGCGTTGTTGTAACCACCAGGGCTTCCTGTTCGCCTTTTATCATGCTCAGGGAGTCTTTGTTGAGGCTGATGGAAGTCATGCTGCTGTTGATATGTTCAGAGGCGGTTCTCAGCCATTTTTCGATGATGGGCTGGTTTTTTTCATTAAAATGGGGGCCGCCGCTGAAATAGCCGGGTGAAGCGAAGGCGTGAATGGCCACAATACGGTAGGTGTCAGCCTGCTCCCTGTGCACAATCACCGGGCTGCCGCTGTTGCCTCCGCTGGTGTAGGCATCGTAGTAGAGACAGTATTCGTTGTAATCGATCAGGCTGCCTTCCGATTTCCAGAGGCCGTTAGTTTTAATATCCCGCACGTATCCCGGGTAGCCGATTACAGCAACCCGGTCCGGGATATGGCTGAATTCAATGGGCATATAAGTGTTGATTTCACTGAAGGTTTCTTCAAAGAAAAGGGCGGCGTAATCGTATTGCACAGCCATATCCCTGTCGCCTTCATTTTCGTAGTGGTAAAACTTTTCGTTAGTCTCTACGTGCACCGGAGTCCGGCTGGAATATGGCTTGATTGTTTGTGGTCCATCTTTTTCATACTGTGCCAGGGAAAAATCGATCCTTTTGTACCATCCGCCTATTTCAGGCGAATATATGTTATGGGCATTGGTAAGGGCCAGGTTTGGCCCGACCAGGAAAGCGGTACTGCGCATGTAGTTGTTAGGAAAGTCAACATTTAAAAAGCCGATAGTATTATACGGGAAGGTAAGAGAATACTTGTTGTCGACCGGGGTGCGGTGATCTTCCATGCCTTCCTGCTGCAGGACCAGGTTGTTGTCAGTTTTATTAGCAGGGTAAACGGTGCTGTTGGAATAAACACCCTCATGATTAACAAAGATACTGTTCCGGTGCCGGGGAGACCTCTTAGCTTCCGGTAATGGCAAAGATAGTGCTTGCTGCTCCCACTTTTTCGATGCAGCTAGCAGTTTTGCTGCCTCCCCTGCTGTAAGCGCTTTTTGGTAAGGCTCCAGCAGGTAGAAGCATTTATACTGCTTAAAGGGATCGAGGTATTCGTTCCAGATATGAATTTCGTTGTTAATAACCTGCATGACCTGCCTGGTGGGAGTTGACCGGTTTGTTTGGAGTCGACAATCTACAAGGTTTTGCTGTTCCGGGTAGCCACCTGCTCGATGGAGGGATGAATCGGAAGCACCGGTGATCGTGCCGGCTCCAAAAAGAGTAAGGAAGAAGGCCAGGAGGAAGATTATAGCAGTAATTCGAGTGCTTAAAGAATTTTTCAAATATAGATAACCACCTTGGTTGGTTGCAGCATTATTCCATGTTAATTTGAGTGATATTATAACAATATTTTACATGTAAGTCAAGTTGTGCTTGCCTGTTTTTTGCCTGTGGTGTGGTTTGTTGGGTTTGCCGTATTGGTATCCAGCACCCCTGCAAATCAGGGGCTGCATATGATATAATACGCGGTATAATTGGTGAGGAGGCTGGCATAGTGCAGGGAAAAAGCNTCCGGGTGGACCCGGAGAAGACCCTGGATAAGGATAAGGAGTTGGAGCGAAGGCTTAGAGCCTTTGATTCAGCCCTGGTGGCTTTTTCCGGCGGGGTAGACAGCACCTACCTGCTTTACAAGGCAGTTGAAGTGATGGGAAGTGGGCGGGTTCTGGCCCTTACCGTTGATTCAGAACTGACCGCATCAGATGAAAAAGCAGAAGCGGAGGCGGTGGCTGGAAACATTCAGGTTAAACATGGGTTTTTAAAGCTGAACCTTTTATCTGACCGGGAGCTGGCCGGCAACAGCCCCGAGCGCTGTTATATCTGCAAGAAACATATCTACAGTGAATTACTGCTTATGGCAGAAGAAAAGGGTTATCAAGCCGTGCTTGATGGGTCCAATGCTGATGACACGCAGCAGTATCGTCCCGGGCTGCGGGCTTTGAAGGAATTAAATGTTTCCAGCCCCCTGCTAGAGGCCGGACTGGGCAAGGAAGAAATCAGGTATTTATCCAGGCGGGCCGGGGTCGGCACCTGGGACAAACCCTCTGCCGCCTGCCTGGCATCCCGCCTGCCTTACGGGGAAGAGATAACGGTAGAAAAGCTTCAAAAAATAGCTGCCGCAGAAAAATATCTGCGGCAGGTTGGGATCAGTTCTAACTTGCGGGTTCGCTATCACAGCAGCCTGGCCCGGATCGAGGTTGACGTTAAAAATTATGCTTTACTGCTGGAACGCAGAGCAGAAATAGTGGAGAAAATTAAAGAACTTGGTTTTGTCTATGTAACCCTCGACCTGGGTGGCTTCCAATCGGGAAGCATGGACCATGCCCCTGGTTAATCGCTTTCCCACCATTCATCGCCGTTGTTATCTTCTTCTTTCCACCATTCTTCGCCTTCGCCTTCCCTGATTTCACCGTCGGTTTTAATATCTACATCATGTTCAAACGTAGAACCGGTTCCTAAGCCGTTATTTTTATCTTCTTCCGCTTTGTCTTTATCCTTTTCATCCACTTCATCTTCTTCTTTCTCTTCTTCTTTTTCTTCAACCGCTTCTATTTCTTCTTCCGGTTCAGCTTCTTCCGGCTCTTCATCCGCTAGAGGGGCACATCCAATCAAAGCCAGGCCCAAAACCAGGGTTAGCATAAACAGCAAGATGCTTTTAGTCCCGGTCAAATCTGTCATCCTCCTCGGAATAAGGGATAGCTTTCAGTTTTGTCCCTTACATTATAACATACCGGTAACAGTTCCAACTAAAAACACGCATAATGCATAAGAGGTTCAGGTCTTGCATTAGAGCATTTATCAAACATATGACGCCCATGTTGCTGGTCAGCTCGGAAGTTATATTTCCAGGATTTATGCCTTGCACCTGTAAAAGATGTGCGGCTACCTTAATAAAAAGGATTTCCTGGTTTTAATACCGAAATATACTTTAACTGATAAAGGGGCGTGAATAACTGGAATGGCAGAAGCGATTATTGAACAGGTAAGGGCTGATTTATTTCGGGCTGAAATCCCCCTCCCCCGCAATCCTCTTAAGGCAACCAATTCATACTTGATAATCGGTGAAGAGCGCAATCTAATCATCGATACCGGCATGAACCGTGATGAATGCCGGGAGGCTATGATGAAGTCCCTAAATGAGCTTAACGTTGATTTAGCCAGGACAGATTTTTTTGTTACCCACCTGCATACTGATCACATTGGCCTGGTTGATGTGCTCTTGCATGAACACGCAACCGCTTATTTTAATGAACCTGACGCCGAGATTATCGGTCGTGAAAACCTGTGGGAGATGGTCTGTTTTCTTTCCGCTCAGCATGGCTTTCCGGTGGATGAAGTGGATAGTGCCATCGATGCTCATCCCGGGCAGCGTTACAGTCCGGAAAATGAGGTCGATTACACCATGGTCAGCGACGGGGATGTGCTTCGCTACGGGCAATTTGAACTGCACTGTGTCATGACTCCCGGGCATACCCGGGGCCATACCTGCCTTTATGACCCCCACCTGAAGTGGTTTTTTTCCGGCGATCACATTTTGGGAGACATTACTCCGAACATTTCCACCTGGTTGATTGAAGCCAATCCCCTGGGTGAATATTTCCGGAGCCTGGACCGGGTTGCCGGGATGGATATCAACCTGGTTCTGCCAGGTCACCGCAGCCTGATCAAGGACCACAGGAATAGAATAAAGGAACTGAAAGAACATCACCGCCACCGCCTGGAAGAGGTCCTGGCCATAGTGAAGGAGCATGGCCCCTGCAGTGCCTTTAAAACAGCTTCGCACATGAGCTGGGATCTTGTTGCCGAAGGCTGGGAGGATTACCCCCTGATGCAAAAGTGGTTTGCCACGGGTGAAGCCCTGGCCCACCTGCGATACCTTGAAGTGGAGGAGCACCTGCAAAGAGAAATAATTGGCGAGGTTATGTACTTTTCAGTCAGGACGGGAGGCGAGAACAATCAGTAAATATGTTTTGTCTATTGACCAGGGAACTACTGGTACAACTGCAATTTTGTGGGATGAAAATGGGGCTTCCGTGGGTCAGGCTAACTTAGAGCACAAGCAGTATTATCCCCGGGCGGGCTGGGTCGAGCATGATGCAGAAGAGATCTGGCATCATGTGCTCGAGGCTACAGGCCGGGTTTTGAAGGAAGCAAGTGCCGGGCCAGGTGATATTTCTGCCATCGGCATAGCAAACCAGAGAGAAACTATTGTTTTCTGGGACCGGCAGAGCGGTAAGCCGGTGGAAAAGGCCATAGTATGGCAGTGCCGGCGGACTTCTGACATGTGCCGGCGTCTTAAAGAAGACGGCTGGGAGGAAACGGTGCGCCAAAAAACCGGCCTGCTGCTGGATCCCTATTTTTCAGGGACCAAGCTGCACTGGGCCCTTGAGAACTGGCCGAAAGTAGCTGAAGCTGCTGAGGCAGGAAACCTGGCCTGCGGGACGATCGACAGCTATCTTCTTTACCGCCTGACCGGCGGGAAAATATTTGCCACTGACTATACCAATGCCTCCAGGACCTTACTGTTTAACATTCACAGCCTAAAATGGGACCGGGAGCTGTTGGAACTGTTCCAGGTACCTGAAGGTATCCTGCCGGAAGTGCTGCCCAGCAGTTACATGTACGGAAATACCGATCCGGGAGCCTTCTTGAACTGCAGCATACCGGTAGGCGGAATGGCGGGTGATCAGCAGGCGGCACTGTTCGGCCAGGCCTGCTACAGGCCCGGTATGTGCAAGAATACCTACGGAACCGGTTCTTTTATGCTTATGAACATCGGTGAAAAACCTGTGCTGTCTGAACAAGGCCTTCTGACTACCATTGCCTGGGGGATCAATAACCGTGTTGAATACGCCCTTGAAGGCAGTATATTTATCACCGGTGCTGCGGTCCAGTGGCTGCGGGACGGTCTGCAGTTAATAAAAAGTTCCTCGGAATTGGAAGGATTGGCTTCAAAAGTTGAAGATAACGGTGGAATCTATTTTGTGCCCGCCTTCGTGGGCCTGGGGGCACCGTACTGGGATCCGTATGCGCGCGGGCTGTTGATTGGCATTACCGGCGGAACAACCGGGGGACACCTGGCCAGAGCTGTGATGGAAGCTATGGCCTACCAGACCAGGGATGTCCTTGAAATCATGTACCAGGAAGCGGGCCTGCCCCTGCAGGAATTACGGGTGGACGGTGGCGCCAGTGTTATGGACCTACTACTTCAGTTCCAGGCTGATTTGACCAACACCACAGTCCGCAGAGCGGCTACTTTTGATACTACCGCTTTGGGGGCAGCCTACCTGGCCGGGCTGGCTTCGGGCTTTTGGACAAGCCAGGATCAAGTCGCAGAAAACTGGCGGCAGAGCGCTGTTTTTGAGCCAAGCATGGACAAAGAAGCCAGAGAGGCGCTCTACAAAAAATGGCAAAAGGCGGTCCGGTGCTCACTGGGCTGGGCAGAGGAAGAATTCAGTGATTAGGTTGCGTAAATTAATATTTGATATTGCCAAGTATTTTAGGAAAGTGGCGCAGCTGTTTAACTGGATCATAGCGCCTGATGACGGAAGGGGAAAACATATGGGTGTTTTTTTAAAAAGTAAGATCTGGAAAATAACCTGCCTGGTCCTGCTGCCGGGTTTCTTCTTAATTCTTCTTGCAGGATGCGAGCCGGAACCCGGGCAGAATAGTAATGCAGAGAAAAGCGAGGAAGGGATGATCCTGGAAGAGGTTAGTTTAAAAGGCCATGCCGTGATGATGGAATTGGCCCTTACCCCCGAGGAGCGGGCCAGGGGTTTGATGGGGCGGGAATCAATGGCTGATGATGAAGGGATGCTTTTTGTTTATCCCGATACTAAACCCTACCCGGCCGAGGTTAGCTTTTGGATGAAAGATTGCCTGATCCCTATTGATGTTATTTTCCTCAGCCGGAAGGGGGAAATTGTATCTATTCATGAAATGGAACCTCCGGAGCCCGGTACACCCGATGAGGATTTGAAGGCTTACCCGAGTGGAGAGCCGGTGCAATTTGCGATTGAAGTACGTGGTGGGTTGGCTCAAGAACTGGGCTTGAAGGCAGGCGATATTATTGAGCTGCGGTTCGAGTACCTGATGGATATGGCAAGCTGAACAAATTAGTTTGTCAAGGTAGCTGTCTGCTTTTTACTGGTACGGGTTGCCTCCTTGAGGGGATTTCCATTGTCCAGCGGTACCGGGCAGTAGATATTCGGCAAGGTAGCTGTCCAGGAAAGGATCGTGTTCATTGTAGCTGCTGCTGTCAGGTTCTATAAAGTAACCGTTTTCGATTGGCTCAAAATTGGCAACCAGCTCCAGGTCACTTTCAACCCGGAAAGTGTAAATTATGTCAGTACTTACTTCTTCACCGTTTTTTGTCCAGTTTATAAACCGAAAATCCAGATCTGGCAGGGCGGTGATAGTTACTGCTTTGCCTTCAGTGTAGTCCCCGCTGCCATATACCTTACCGCCCATCCGGGGTCTTGAAGAAAGCGCAACTTTGAAAGGTTCGGGCCTTTCGCTGCGCCTGTTCTTCAAAGTCTCGAAAGTGGCAGTCAGGGTCCGGTCCCTGTTTGCTTCGAAAGCGTACTTTTTGGCCTGGCTGACCATGACATATTCAACAATTTCGAAGTCATGGTCATCTTCATTTTCATAACTGGGGTAGGCTTCAAACCAGCCTGCAAACCGGTAACCCTCTTTTGGCTCAGCATCGAGCCCGACCAGTTTACCGGCTTCATATTTACCGGCTCCTGTTACTGTTCCGCGGCCTTCGGGTTCTATTGAAAGCTCAATGCTATAGGATTCAGCCGGTTCAGG
>SL_5KL_010_SEDDRAFT_10000738_pt1 | contig 20680 bp, 16 predicted proteins | sample SodLakKL_010_SED_FD_9118 | JGI IMG/M metagenome (IMG submission 9118)
GAATATTAGGGAAACATTGGCACCGGTATTTTTTACAGCTTGCTCAGCCGTATTAAAAACCGGCCGATCAAGATGCTTTGTACCACCTTTACCCGGCGTAATACCACCTACAACCCGGGTGCCATATTCAATCATCTGGCTTGCATGAAAAGTGCCTTCTGATCCCGTAAAACCCTGCACTACAACTTTTGAATTTTTATTAACTAATATACTCATAGACTATTTATTGAAAATTTCATATTAAAAAATAACATAGCCAAAACATCTATAAATTAGGCTATCAAAGCAAATTTCCGGATTCTGAAATAAAAAACAAATATCAAAAATACGGCTTTTTAGTATAATAACAAGTTTATTATTTATTTTTGTCTTCATAAAAAAAATACAATAAAACTTAATAACTATAGTTTTTTTTGACATAATGTTCAAATGCATCCATAAACAGGAGGACTTATATGACTACAGACTACACAAGCCATGATACCATCTGCGCTCCCTCATCGCCACCGGGCACCGGAGCAGTTGCATTAATAAGGGTTTCTGGTTCTGATGCCATAAAAATTGCAAGCAAAATTTTTCGCCCACTAAAAAAAGGCAAATCCATAAACTCATTCCGCCCCCAAAGAATATACCGTGGCCAGATATTAGATTCGGGAAAAGCAATAGATGAAGTTTTGGTATGGGTTTTCAAATCACCTAATTCTTATACCGGCGAAAATATTGTTGAAATATCGTGCCATGGTTCCGAATACATACAGCAAAGTATAATGGAATTGTTATCAAAAAAGGGTGCACGTGTTGCCCGCCCGGGAGAGTTTACATTGCGGGCTTTTCTGAACGGTAAAATGGATCTTTCCCAGGCTGAAGCTGTTGCCGACCTTGTGGCATCAGCATCCGAAGTTTCACATAGACTGGCATATAAACAAATGCGTGGACATTTCTCATGGCGAATTGAAGAATTACGCAGGCAACTGGTTGAATTTGCCTCTCTTATTGAACTCGAATTAGACTTCAGCGAAGAAGATCTGAAATTTGCAAGCAGGGAAAAGTTGATTAAATTGTTAAACAAAATAGAAAAAGAACTTACTATACTAATTGACTCTTTTTCGGTTGGTAATGTTCTGAAAACAGGCGTTCCGGTTGCAATCATAGGCAAGCCAAATGTTGGGAAATCAACACTTCTCAATGCTATTCTAAACGAAGAAAAAGCTATTGTGAGTGAAACCCCCGGAACAACACGCGATGCTATTGAAGATACAATAATTATTGACGGTATTGGATTCAGGTTTATAGATACTGCCGGGCTGAGAGACTCAGATGATACAATTGAAAATATGGGCGTTGAAAAAACTTATCAAAAGATAAACCAAGCCTCCATAATATTGTATATGTTTGATGCAAGCGAAACAGCAATTGAGGAAATTAACGAAACCGTTGAACAATTTATGCAGGTAATTGACGACAAATCAAAGAAAATGATATTGATCGCAAATAAAACGGACCTTCTGATGGAAATACCAAAAAATTTCCGTAACCTGGTTGACCTTGAAACCATATTTGTTTCTGCAAAAAGAAAAACCAACATCAACCTGATAACCGACAGTTTAGTACAAGCTTTTAAAAAAGAGCTGCCGTCAAAGGAAGATGTTATTGTAAGTAATACCCGCCACCATCAAGCTTTAAAAGAAACCCGCGATATAATTAAAAACCTTCAAAAAGGAATTGACGAAAAGCTTAGCGGCGACCTTTTATCAACCGATCTGCGTACAGCACTTTACCATCTGGGCACAATAACAGGCGAGATCACATCCGAAGAAATACTGGATAACATCTTTGGTAAGTTTTGTATCGGAAAGTAAAGCTTGTTGATTGCCAGGCTAATAGTTTTTACCGGATTGACTGAACTATCGCCAATTGAGTAGGCTGCCCGCATTAAAAAGCTGTATAAAAAAACGGATGTTTTGCATATTCCCCGGATGATGCAGTTTATGGGGAGCACACTGCCCCGGAAATTGTAAACTGCATTTTGCCATCTGATTATCTTTGATCAATCACCTGTAAGCTTTTTGTATCTTATACGTTTCGGACCTTGATCGCCGAGTCGTTTTCTTCTATTTTCTTCATATTCCGAATAGCTTCCTTCAAAATAATATACCTGTGAGTTGCCTTCAAATGCAAGTATATGTGTGGCAACTCTATCGAGAAACCATCGATCATGTGATATAATCACGGCACATCCTGCAAAATTTTCCAGTCCTTCCTCAAAAGCCCTGAGGGTGTTAACATCAATATCATTTGTAGGTTCGTCAAGTAAAAGTACGTTTGCATTTTCTTTAAGGGTAAGTGCAAGGTGAAGCCTGTTTCGTTCGCCACCTGAGAGTATTCCGCATTTTTTTTCCTGATCGGCGCCTGTAAAATTAAACCTGGCAACATAAGCCCTGGCATTCATTGAGCTTTGGCCTAGTTGAACATATTCACTATTATCAGATATAACCTGATAAACAGTTTTTTCAGGATCTATTGCTGTATGTGCCTGATCAATATATGCTACTTTGGCTGTATCACCAACAACAAACTTTCCCTTATCGGGTTTTTCAGCGCCTATTATCATTCTGAAAAGTGTAGTTTTTCCTGCTCCATTAGGCCCTATTACACCGACTATTCCTGCCGGAGGCAACATAAAATTAAGGTCTTCAAACAGCAATTTATCATCATATCCTTTAACCACATTTTGAGCTTCAATCACTTTATCTCCCAGTCGTGGTCCATTAGGGATAAATATTTCCAGTTTCTCTTCTTTGACCTTTTCATCTTCACTCAAAAGCCTGTCGTATGCTGTCAATCTTGCTTTTGATTTGGCATGCCTGGCTTTAGGGGCCATTCGTACCCATTCCAGCTCCCGTTCAAGTGTTTTCTTTTTCTTTATTGATGTCTTTTCCTCCATTTCGAGGCGTTTGGCTTTCTGCTCAAGCCATGATGAATAATTGCCTTTCCATGGTATACCTTCACCCCTGTCAAGCTCAAGTATCCAACCGGCTACATTGTCAAGAAAATAACGGTCGTGAGTAATAGAAATGACTGTACCTTTATATTGTTTAAGATGTTGTTCAAGCCATTGTACTGATTCGGCATCAAGGTGATTGGTTGGCTCATCGAGAAGAAGTATATCAGGTTCCTCGAGCAGCAACCGGCATAATGCAACCCTTCGAGCTTCCCCGCCTGATAAATTGGCTACAGGTCTGTCACCCTCAGGGCATCGCAAGGCATCCATAGCACGCTCAAGCCTGCTGTCAACATCCCAGCCGTTAAGATCTTCTATTTTTTCAATAAGTTCACCCTGTTTTTCAATAAGCCGGTTCATCTCCTCATCAGCCATAGGTTCAGAAAACTTATTATTTAATTCCTCATATTCCTTCAACAAAACGCTAAGCTCACCCAATCCTTCCATAACATTCTCCTTAACAGTTTTGGATTGATCAAGAACAGGATCCTGCTCAAGATGCCCGACGGTATAACCGGGAGAAAAAGCTATTTCACCGTCATAAGATTTTTCTTTTCCGGCAATTATCCTTAACAAAGTAGATTTACCGGAACCATTAAGACCTATAATGCCGATCTTCGCACCATAAAAAAAAGAAAGGTAAATATTGTTCAGTACTTTTTTTTGTGGAGGAAAAGTTTTACCGACACCAACCATAGAAAAAATAACCTTCTTATCATCACTCATGTTATAAATGTTTTATTCGGTTATACCATTATTCTCAACTATATGAAAACAAAATTACATGTTAATTTTTAATCATAACAACATCCTCAACAAATTGATTAATTATTTTTTTACATATTTACTTTGAACAATCAGGTGTTGTAAAAGGTTATTTTAATATTGATTTTTGTTCATATAATTTTTCAATAAATGTTAAACCTAAATTGTAAAATATTATTTTTATAATGTTATTACAATTATTTAAGAACAGTTAATTATAATTACAAACAAAAAAAATAATCATGAGTAAACACAATGCAAATGCGGTTTGGCAAGGCAATCTTGCGCGTGGAAAAGGCGTTTATACATTAAAATCTAACGAATACAAAGGAGAGTTTAGTTTTACTTCTCGTTTTGAAGACGACAAAAAATCATCAAGTCCTGAAGAATTAATAGCGGCGGCTCATGCCAGTTGTTTTTCAATGGCATTTTCTCATTTGCTTGATCAATCGGGATACAAGCCCGAAAAAGTAGAAACAGATGCTGAAGTAACCCTGTCAAAAGTAGAAGGTTCTTTTGCTATAACTGAAATAGTGCTAAAAACCAAAGGCCATATTTCAGGTATAGAAGAGGAAAAATTTACAGAATTAGCTTCAAAAGCTAAAGAAAACTGTCCGGTGTCAAAAGCTCTCAAAGGCACAAATATCAAACTAAAAGCGGAATTAATGTGATTTTGACAGGATTTTAACTTTTGATAAAAAAAGTTAACATAAAAACTTATATATATTATTAAAATCTTAAAAAGGTCATAGTTCCAGCACTTACTTAAATGAAGCATTTAAAAAAAGTTAAATTGTTAAATTCACCATTTATTTATTTTGTAATGGCTTGATTAATAATTATATTTGGGTTATTAAAAAAAATAATAGAAAAAAAAGGTGAATTATGAGATTTTTAAAGGAATTAATTAAAAAACAATTAGCGATTTTGCTTATTGGTGTTTTTATTATCGGGAATTTGTTTTTAGCATGCGACGGTAGGCCTCCTGAAGAAAGGCCACCGGAAGACCCGCCAAGAGAAGAACCGGCTGATCCTTACGAAGATTTGCCGGAAGAACCGGAAGATTTACCGGAACCTGAACCGGAAGAACCTGAAGATGAACCTGAATTGCCCGAAGACCCAATTAATTAACCTAATTAACGGTTTCTCAGGGTTTTTTGATTAACACCGATTGATAGGCAAAACAAAAAGCCTTGTAAGCAGAGCTTACAAGGCTTTTTTTTCAATATTTATTTTAAAATCCGGATTAATAAATCATTTTAAAATTTTTGGTGTAATACTAAAAAATTTAACGGAAAAGCTTTTAACATTTAGGCTGATATTTGAAATTAATCCAGGAGCGCGTTAACCCTTTCCTGTAATTCGGGATCCTGAAAATAAACATTAAGCATTTCAACAAACTCTTGTTCAGTAAAGCCGGCATCATGCATTGCTTGCATAACTTCAGCAAATTTTGCAACTTCAGCATCATCATATTCAGGAACCATATGTTCTTCATGCTGATGCTGATGTTGTTGCTGTTGTTGCTGCTGTCGTTCCGGCTCTTGCTGCTGAGCATAAAAATTAGCTGATAAAAAAATCAGCAAAACAAACGAGATTGACATTACAACATTAACTCTTTTCTTTTTAAACATAACTTATTAATTTTGGTTATACATATATTTGTTTAAAGTAAAATTAACACAAAAAGACAAGAATTAATACATAATATAATTTAAGTTAATATATGTTAAACAAAGCTATAGTATTTCATTAACCCGCAAATGATATTTTTGGATCTCTGTTAAAACAATTTTATAATAATAATTTTAAATTTTAACATAATTTATTATCTGCAGGTAATAAAAAATAATAAAACCGACTTGTTTGTTTGAATTACTTTAAAACATTGAACCCACTGAAAAGCTTTTTTGCAGCGATAAACTTATTCAGTGGCAGACATTCAATATTTAGGTAGTTGAGAATCATTAAACAACTTACTTGACCACCAATTATTTAAATAAAGAGGTTGACATTAGATTGGTCGGCTTTTTCGAGGTAAGTAGCCACGCCACCATAATCGACAAAATCAAGCAATTCTTCTTTTTTGACACCCATAACATCCATAGACATAGTACATGCAATAAAATCTACTCCATTTTGGTGAGCTTGTTCAATAAGCGACTCAAGGGTATCTATATTCTTTTTCTTCATTACCTTACGAATCATAAGTGAACCCATTCCCAGCATGTTCATTTTAGATAGTTTAAGCTTTTTTGAATTAGCCGGCATCATCATTCCAAACATTTTGCCAAGCAAGTCTTTTTTTGCCCTGGGTTTTTTAGGTTTTTTTATGACGTTAAGCCCCCAGAATGTAAAAAACATAGCCACTTTTTGTCCGGTACTTGCTGCACCATTTGCTATAATGAAAGATGCTATCGCCTTATCGAGGTCATCACTAAATACGATCATAGATTTTCCCTTTAAAGTTGGTTGCGATTCATTACTTTGTTCTGATGGCCCGGCCTGCTTTTCAATAATGGCAGTAACAACACCGGCAGATTCGCTGACATCATATATTTTGTTTCCCGTCATGTTTGCCCAGGCTTTAACGTCGGCTGCAAAAGAAGGGTCAGTGGCTTTTACTTCAAATATCTGACCTGCTTTTGCATTATCGGTATTTTTTTTGAGTTTCATTATCGGGCCTGGGCATTGTAAACCACATGCATCTATTGATATCTTACTTGTTGAAGATTCAAGTCTTATTTTTGAAGTGTTATCCATTTGATATATTTGATCATCTTTTCCTATCATATCTTTATCATAAATATCTTCATTACTTTGTTTTTGTATTGCAAATTCGTATGTCTTATAACCACCGTTGAGATTATAAACCTCCTTATAGCCATGCTGCATTAAAATACGCGCTGCAACATAACCGCGCAAACCAACACCGCAAAAAACGATAACCTTTTTATCAGTGGGAATTTCAGCGAGGCGATCTCTTAAATCATCCAAAGGTATATTTACAGCTCCTTTTATAGTACCAAGATTAAATTCGTCCTTTGTCCGGGTATCTATTAATATGTTATTTGCAAGATCTATTTTTTTTACCTGTTCCCATGAAAATGGTTTTACTTTCCCTGCCAAAATATTTTCTGCTGCAAACCCGGTAATATTAACGGGATCTTTGGCCGAAGAATATGGAGGTGCATATGCATGCTCAATTTGTGTAAGATCATAAACAGATCCGTTGAATTTTATTACACTGGCAAAAAGGTCAATACGTTTATCAACACCCTTATAACCAACAATCTGTGCTCCGTATAATGTCCCGTTGTTTGGAGAAAAAGATATTTTTATACTCATTGGGATTGCCCCGGGGTAATAACCTGCATGAGAGCCGCTATGAATAATAGTTGAAAGATAAGGTATATTTTCTTTTTTCAAAGTTTTACCTGAAACCCCTGTAGAAGCAACTGTTAAATCAAAAACTTTAGCAATAGCAGTGTTGACAGATCCTTTATAAACAGATCCGTTGCCCTGCGAAATGTTATCAGCACAAATCCTACCTTGCTTATTTGCCGGACCGGCAAGGTAAGTTATTTGATTTTTGTTGATTATCGGGTTCTCAAACTCAATAACATCACCAACAGCATAAATATCCGGGTTGGAAGTTTGAAGGCGCTCATTTACGATTATACCACCCGAATCTCCTGTTTCCAAACCTGCATCTATGGCAAGTTTTGACTCGGGTCTTACGCCTATTGATAAAATTACCATGTCGGCATTAAGTTTGCGGCCGCTTTCAAGATTTACAATTACTTCATTATTATCTTTTCTGAAAGAAGAAACACCATCTTTTAAGAAAAAAGGAACATTTTTGGTTTTCAGATGCTGGTGAACGATCGCGGCCATTGAATAATCCAAAGGGCTCATAACCTGCTCAGCCATTTCTACTATAGAAACAAAAATACCCCTTTGATGAAGATTTTCAGCCATTTCAAGACCGATAAATCCAGCACCAACAACTACCGCTGATTTAGGTTTCTTCTCATCAATAAATGATTTTATCCTGTCGGTGTCTGACACATTCCTTATTGTAAATATCTCATCATTATCAATTCCGGGTAATTTAGGGCGAACAGGCTCTGCACCCGGCGAAAGAACCAACTTATCATACGACTCCGTGTATGTAACTGCCTTAGCCAAATCTTTTACCATAACAGTCTTTTTATCAGGCTCTATGGCTACAACCTCATTTAAAACCCTTACATCAACATTAAACCGCCGAGAAAAACTTTCGGGTGTTTGAACAAATAAATTCTCACGATCAGCTATTGTACCACCAATATAATATGGCAAACCACAATTAGCATAAGAAATATGCTCGCCTCTCTCTAGCATAACTATTTCCGATGTTTCGTCGTTTCGCCTGAGCCTGGCTGCAGTAGTAGCACCCCCGGCTACACCTCCAATAATTATTGTTTTCATAGTTTATTAAATCTGATTATTTATGTTTTTGTACTTACTTACTTTAAAGTTGATAGTGTTTTTGTGTTTACATGCTGAAATCAATATTTACATTAATTGACTTTATTTTATCCCGTTTATTAATGCCTTTATCGGTTAACATAAACATCATCTTACGCTTATCATCATCACAAAAACTCCTTATCACTATGCCTTTTTTCTCCAGCGACAATAAAACCCTTGATGTCCTGGTTTTAGATATTTCAGTACAGGCTGATATCTCTCCCGCAGATTTCAAGCCGTCAACCAGGCTGCAAATAACCATTGCCTCATTTAAAGTAACTCCATAGTCACGGTTTAAGGCTTGTTCAAACTCACTTACCTTTCTGAATACCTCTTTTATTTTATTTAAACACTCCATGAATTATAAAAATATTGATAGTTGCTACTCGCAATAATTTATATGCGCAAATATAATAATATTTTTTTAAACAAAACAATTATTTACAAAAAACTTCTGTCCGGTTAAAATAATTGATAGCTGCAAAGCAGGCATTGGGTTTGTTTAGGTGATTAAAAAGAGATCAAACCCGGTGTTATCTTCTCCAAACTTTAACTTATTGTTGAAATTGAAAATTACCGGCAACCTGTATTTTCATAAATCGAAGATTCTTATATTGCGAATAACAAAATAATATATATTTGTATCTTGAATTTTGTTTAATTTACCTAAATAAAGGAGATATTTATTATGATAAAAAAATCAGTTACATTTATTGGCACTTTTGCTTTTGCGGCATTCATGATTTTTTCAATTTCACCAGCTTTTGGTCAGAAAGGCGACCCTGATGCAGTAAAGATACTTGAAAAAATGCAAGAGGCTTTTGAAAAATCCATTGAGGGTATAGACGATTTTGTAATGGTAAAGGATCAATACACTGTATACAACAAAAAAGCCTGGGAGAATGGACGACCTTATTTTAAAACCCGTACCGAAATGGAGCATATTGATGGTATAGAATCAACATCTACTGCTTCGGAGTCAAATATTTATTCACAAGATGTTTATTCAAGCCTATTAAAAAATGCTGTTTACGAGGGCACCAAGGAATTAAACGGGCATGAAGTACATGTTCTTTTTGTAAATGAGCTTGAGGGGTTTATTGAAGATCCTGACGTTGAAGAAACCATCGAGGACTTTTGGTTATACATTGATTCTAATGATTGGGTGGTCAGGAAGATGAAATTTGTTATGGAATTCATAACTGATGACGGTGAAATAAAGGAAATAGAACCTTTAATCAGGAACAGTGATTTCCGTAATGTTGAAGGCATGATTATACCTTACAAAACTACAACTATTATAAGCGGGTTAGCTTTGTCGGATGAAGAACGTAAGGAGGCTTATGAACAATTGGAAGAGATGGAGGAAGAGCTGGCACAAATGACCCCTGAAGAAAGAAGAATGGTTGAGCAAATGATGGGCGATCAACTGGAACAATACAAAAGAATGCTCGATGAAGATGAAATAGAAATTGTGAGCAGAGTAAAGGAAATAAAAGTCAACACAGGAATGGATGATTTTTAATTCATACGGTTATACCAGATTTTAATAACACAACATACAAATTACCTGCTTTTTTGCACCGGTAAAAAAGCTCAATGTTTCAATAGTATAAAATGAGTTTAAAAGTTCTGTATTAACGCGTAATCCCGAAAAACCGGGATTACGCTGCCGCTCAACGGGTAAAGAGCAGCTATATTTTTATCTTAACTTAGCGAACTATCTGTACACGTTTAGTTATTACATTGTCTGCGAATTGTATTTGCAGAAAGTATATCCCCACACTTAAATTGCTTATATTTACCTGGTAATTTGAAGAATTTACGGGTTTATTAATCATTACCAGTCCGTTGGTATTTATAAGTTTTATTTGTTTAATTATTTCGTTTGATTCAATATTAAACTTTTGGTTTGCGGGATTAGGATAAACAGATAGTTCAGCATCGGTTATCATATCAACATAGGTATCATCAGCTTCCATTTCAACTTCTAGGGTAATATCATCATCAACATAAATTTCGTCTTCAACGGCAAAATACCCTTCCTTTTGAACTTTGTATTCATAATCACCCTCTTCTACATTTTCAATGACATAATCGCCCGGGTCTTTTTGGTCACCATCGAAAGTAATGACTGCACCGGTAATTTCATTACCATCCTGATCCACAACATCGAAAACAACATTGAATTTGGTTAGGCTATATAATTCAACTGTAACAGTAGTATCATTTTCGACAGTTACCTGGTCTTCGACGGGGTCAACTTCTTCTATTTCCACCTTATAATCGTATGTTCCTATTATTATATCTTCAAATTCATAATCGCCGGGAGGATTTTCGACGCCATCAAGTGTAACAACGGCATCATTTACAGGATCATCATCCAGATAAATGTCAAAAGTTACCATATATTTTTCAAAACTCATTGTAACATCCACAATAACATCGCCATCCACCCTATTAACAAAAACAAGGCCTTCATCAGAAATATAGCCGTTCTTTTCTACTTTATATTCATATGTTCCTTCTTGGATATCTTCAAATACATAGTCGCCCGGATCATTGGTAACATCATTAAAAGTAATACTGGCATTTTTAAGGGGGTTACCATCTTCATCTTCAATTTCAAATTCAACAATAAATGTTTCATAATCCCCTCCTTTCTGGAATTGTGGTATCTGGTTTGTTACACAATGGATTGCACCGCCCCATTGAATCATATTATCGGCATTAATACCGATTATGGTTTTTTCAGGCAGTATTGCTTCATAGGTCTCAATTGCCGGGATATCAGTCTCATGGTCATATATCGGCACCAAGACAACGTCATTTACTATCAAGCTGTTAATGTATGTTTTCCAGTTTTCGGCCTTTTTTATTTGGTGAATTTCATATTCTTTACCTTCGGGGTGTTGTAAAGCTGCAAGGGAGTCATAATTTGCCTCGAGAATTTCATAATCAGGATGATATTCATCAACAGTACTTATAATAAAAGTAGTATCATTGAGCAATTTGATTTGCATATCCAAATGGCCCCAGTAATCATCTGTAAGAGTATTAAAAGTATAAATCTCTTCAATATTCATGTAGTGATATAAAATAGAATCAATCTCTTCTTCGGGAACATCAGGGTTGTTTGTATAAAGCCTGTCGGTTGCATAAAGCTGGTTATGACTATCAACCATATAATTACCACCATCAAAAATTATATGCATAAAATCATAAAAGTCCAGGTCCCAATATTCGGCAAGTCTTTCAGGGAGGTCTTTATCACCATGATGATTAGCAAAATCATTAAACCCCAGAAAAGCCAATTCACCATCATCGTAAATACTAAAAGGCCCATGGTCCCTGATCCAGATACGGTCTCCATAAACATCAAGAAATACAATATTTTCAAGTGGTACATCGTAGTTTCTCAGGGCATTGATTATAACATCCTTATGATTTTCATCGTTGGTTTGTAAATAGACCTTAGCCTGAGATTGAATACCATCTATTATTTGAATTGCAATTTCGTCGTACCGAAAAGAGCCATAGGGAGACCAATACATTATTACACCGGCAACCTCATCATACTCAGGTATAGTGGTCGGCTCAACCGGAAGTTCGCGATTAGCATTTGCTGTCGAAGAAATAAGAAAAAAAACAAAAAAAACAGTGACTGATAAAGTTTTGATCATACGATAATGACTTTAATTTATAAAAAATACTATTTTGAAATATACTAATTAATTTATTTTTTGCTTAAAAAAAGCCGTTTCATATAAAAATTAAAATAATATATCAAAAATTTAACAAATTACTTAACTCCTATATGACTCTTTTATAAACAAACATAGTGCAAAAATACAAAATTCATATTATCTTATTTTACAAATTTTTCTCATTTTTAAAAGGTAAGACCGGTTAAAATGTAGCCTGTTATTTTCATAATTTTTATTCTAATCTCAGGCAATTTGAATGTTTATAAATATATTTGTAGATAAATCCTGAAAAAATCCCGGATTTGCTTCATTAATATAAAAGTATTCATTAAAAATATTAAATCATGTCATTTATTATCACACTTTATACCAGGGAAGGCATAGTAATGGCTTCAGACAGTCGTTTAACCTTAAATTCCAAACAAAAATCAGCTGAAGGGGAGCAAACTTTATTAGCTGCCGGGATGAGTGATTCAAACTATAAAACATTTCTTGCAAAGGATAAAATAGGTATTTCTACAGCCGGGCAAGCTGCAATAAACAGTGCTCCTATAGGTGGATTTATTGACACTTTCATAAGGGAAAATCTTTCAGATACACCTTCAGTGTCGGAAGCAGCCAATGAATTAAAAGACCACTTCAGATCATTCAACCCGATACCAAAAGTTGTGTTTCATATAGCGGGATATGAACAAACTGACAAAGGATTAATTCAGATGGTATATAAAGTAGCTGTTGCTCAAAATACCATAAAACGCCTAAACCCGGAACAAAATAATGGTGAAACAACGCATGGAGCAGGCTGGGATGGTGAAGGAGATATTTTGGCACGCTTATTAAAACCGGTTTATACCAAAGATAATAACGGCAATTATAAAAAGTTGCCACATTACCAAATTCCTTTTCATTTTTTTACACTGCAAGATGCCATAGATTTTGCCGTATACGCAATAAGAACAACAATAGACTCTGTAAGGTTTTTACCGCGACCAAAAACAGTCGGAGGCCCAATAGATGTATTAGTAATAAAACCCACGGAATCGAAATGGATATCAAAAAAAGAACTGGTTAAGAAATAATATACGATGTCCAAGCTTTTTTAAAATTTCTAAAAATAGTGCCTTTGACCAATTTAATACCGGTAAAATATTTGATAAGGCATATAGTTTGGAAAAGTTTTGCTAAATAATATCACCATAAGCTTTTACAAAAAGGTTATTAATTAAAGATCAGTTTATAATTACATTAGCCAAAGATCTCAATTTGAATGAAAAACATTTTCACGTAAAAAATTGTTATTTTAGTGTGATAAAATAAATACAAAAAAAATTTTTATTAACCGGGAAAAGATCTGCAAGTAATATTCACCAGGTATTTATACCCTTTAAATGCAATATTTATAAAATATCAGCAAAATGAAATCATTTTACTTTTTTTTGGCAGCTACTGCTTGCGCTATATTTACAGTTTATGGCCAAAAAGAGATTAATAATACCACAGACCTAAAAAAGCAGCAACTAAAGCATAATGCCAAAGAGCCTATTTTTGTTCACGATAAAACCATTAAGCAGGTTTATTCGGCTCTGTACGATGATACAACAAACATTATCCCATTAAATACCCCCGGCATTATAAGCGGTAAAAAGCATGAACCGGTTTATGACTCATGGTATTTCCTTGATTCTACATACTACTACACCTGGAGTGAAATAGAGGGTGAATGGTCAGACTCCCTGAAATATATTTACACGTACAATCATGAAGGAAGACAAATAAAAAGGGTCAAATATACATGGAACAAACAGGAAAACCATTGGCTATATTTTTCAAAAAACCAATACACATACGATGATAAGGGGCAATTGACCAAAGAGGTAAGCTATAATTGGGATAAAACAAAAAATGACTGGATTGGTGATTTTAAAACAAAACACAAATATAATGAAGACGGCAGAATAGCTGTAAGGAAACAGTACACCTGGGATAAAGGTACGGGAGATTGGATCGGCGACAGAAAATTTGAATGGAACTATGATAAAGACGGTAGAATAATTGAAAGGATAATATATATATGGGATCAAATAGTAAGCCAATGGATTGGTGACAGAAAATATGAGTATATTTTTGATGAAAACGGAAACAGGATAAGGTGGATCAGGTATCGATGGGATGCACTGGAAGACGATTGGGCATACGACAGGAAAGATGAAAATTCATACGATAAATATGGCAACAGGACAAAGAGGGTTCAATATTACTGGCATTTAGGTGAAAAAACCTGGGTTGAAGACATGAAAGACGAATACTTTTATAATGAAAGTATAGGCGAAATAGAAAAAAGAATACATTATTACTGGGACGAAACTGAAAGCCAATGGATAAAAAACTTAAAATGGATATACACCTATGATGAAAATATAAACCTTTTAAAACGAATAACATATAACTGGAGTAAAACAAAAAACGAATGGTTAAACGCATCTAAACGTGAATACACTTATGATGAAAAAGAAAACCTGGTAAAAAAGGTCAGGTACATTCCCCAGGAAACAAAAAACGGCTGGATAGGTGATTGGAAAGAAAAATATGACTATGATAATAACAATAACGTGATTAAAGAAACACGCTACAACTATGATAAAGCGGAAAATGATTGGATTGGTGACCGGAAGCAAGAATACACATATGATCAAAATGAAAACCTGGTTAAGTTAACAAGTTATATATGGGACAAGCAGGAGAGCAGCTGGATTGGCAAAACGAAAGATCAATTTTTATATGATGATAGCGGAAACAGGGAAAAATGGATAATATATAACTTTGACGAGTCAATAAATGACTGGGTTGGTAGTGAAAAATATGTTTATTATTATTCAAGTTCAGGAGTTTTTACCGATACACCAAAGAAGATTGACCTGACTGTTTTTCCTAATCCGGCAAGCAAAAAATTTAATATTGAATCGAGCGATGTAATAAAACATATCAGGCTGATAAACCTAAATGGGCAATTAATAAAGAACAGGGTTATAAATGAATTGCATGCCGAAATAAATGTAAGCAACTTGCCCTCAGGGGTTTACTTAATCCAAATTTACACCATTGATAAATCGGTAACTAAGCGTGTTCAGGTTATAAACTAAAAAATATTCTATTTCGGAAAGGTTTATGCCAGTAAAGCCTTGTCGGGGTGGCAGGATTTGAACCTGCGACCTCGTCGTCCCGAACGACGCGCGCTAACCGGACTGCGCTACACCCCGATTATTATTGTGTATAAATAAAAAACAGTACTTTAATAAGATCAGCTATCCGGATAAAAAATCAATGCAAATTTAAACAAATCTTGTTTTCAAAAAAATACTAATTTTAAACTATTAAATTTGTATCGGAAAAACCTTTTAATGGTTGACAACAGATTTGCCAAAAGGCTTTTCAATTTTTATAAAAACAGATGGTTGAAAAAAATAATTATGATTCACATAACCCGCAGAGAAACATTTAATGCCGCACACAGGCTTTATTGTCATGAATGGGATGATGAAAAAAATTTACAGGTTTTTGGCAAATGTTCTAATCCACAATGGCACGGACATAATTACACTCTTTTTGTTACTGTAAGAGGTTATATTGACGACACAACAGGTTTTGTTTTAAATATGAAAGACTTGAGTGATATAATAAAAACCCGTGTTATTGAAAAGCTGGATCATAAAAACATCAATTTGGAAGTAGATTTTATGAAAGGGAAAATACCTTCGGCTGAAAATGTTGCAAAAGCAATTTGGGAGCAATTAAAGCAGCCTATAAGAGAACATGGCGGAGAACTATATCGTGTTAAACTTATTGAAACCGAAAATAATTACGTTGAATATTTCGGAGAATAAATTTTTAAAAATTTAAAAATATGGCATCAGAAATAAACAAAAATATGGTATTTGAAAACAAAATGGATGACTATGAAAATATTGACATGTATAACAAGGAAAAGGTTAAAGAGCTGTCATATTTTTATAATAAAGTTCTAAAGCTAATTGGTGAGGATCCTGACCGTGAAGGGCTAAAAAAAACTCCCGAGCGTGTAGCTAAATCCATGCAATTTTTGACTCACGGATATGATATTGATGCACATGAAATTCTTCGTAAGGGTATGTTTCGTGAGGATTATAAGCAGATGGTAATAGTTAAGGACATAGAAATTTTTTCATTATGCGAACATCATATGTTGCCTTTTATCGGTAAAGCACATGTTGCATATATTCCTGATCAACATATAGTAGGTTTAAGTAAAATACCAAGAGTTGTTGATGCCTTTGCCAGGCGGCTTCAGGTTCAGGAAAGGCTTACAACCCAAATAAAAGAGAGCATAGAAAACACTCTCAGCCCCCTGGGTGTTGCCGTGGTTATTGAGGCTCACCACCTCTGCATGATGATGAGGGGAATACAAAAGCAAAATTCGGTATCAACAACTTCAGATTTTACAGGTGTTTTTTTAAAAGATGATAAAACACGAGCAGAATTTATTCACCTGCTTGGTTCTAAGTTGCATTAACAAAACATCAAACTGATATTGAAGTTTTTAATACTATTTTATAACTTAGCTAAATAAACAGTTGCAATTACCAATTTAAAAAATTTCAGAAGGATTTTAAAAACGATTGTTGGATGTTAAAAGGAAAAAATATTATTTTGGGAATAAGTGGCGGTATAGCTGCTTATAAGTCTCTTTCACTTATCAGGTTATTCATCAAGTCAGGTGCTTCTGTTAAGGTTGTAATAACTCAAAATGGCCTGGAGTTTACTACCCTTACCACACTGGAAACTCTTTCACGGCAAAAAGTTTATTCTGAAACATTTAGTGACGATAATGATTATACTACAGAGCATGTATCATTAACCGACTGGGGTGATATTTTTATTGTGGCGCCTGCCACTGCAAATATTATAGGGAAGTATGCCTGTGGTATTGCCGATGATGCTTTATCAACTTCTCTTATGGCTTTTAACAAGCAAATAGTATTTGCGCCTTCCATGAATTCTAAGATGTATGATAACTTTGCCGTTCAACAAAACCTGGAAAAATTAATAAAGCAGGGAGTAAAAATTATTGAACCTTCTTCCGGGTTTTTGGCATGTGGCTACGAAGGCAAAGGCCGGATGGAAGAGCCTGAAAACATATTACACTATATTGAGAGGTTTTTTAGCCAATCAGCCACATTAAAAGGAAAAAAAGTTTTGGTCACTGCAGGCCCTACCTACGAATCTATAGACCCTGTAAGGTATATAGGAAATCATTCAACCGGCGTTATGGGTTTTGAAATAGCCAGGGAATTTGCTGAAAGGAATGCTGATGTTACACTTGTTACCGGGCCTGTAAAAATTAAAGAATCTCACCCCAATATTAAACGCGTTGATGTAACTACTGCAGAACAAATGTATGATAAATGTGTTAATTTTTTCCCGGATGTTGATATTGCTGTTATGGCTGCAGCTGTTGCTGATTACACAGTCGAAAATGTTTGTGATTCAAAAATTAAAAAAGAAGACAATGTTCCGGAATTAAAGCTAAAGCCTACAAAAGACATACTTGCCGAAATGGGTAAAATGAAAAAAAACAATCAATTTATTGCCGGGTTTGCCCTTGAGACTGATAATGAACAAAAAAACGCAAAGAAAAAACTTCAGCAAAAAAATTTAGACATGATTGTAATAAACTCTTTAAAAGACAAGGGTGCGGGTTTTAATTCAAAAACAAATAAAATCACTATTTTAGACAATAATAACCGGGTAACACGTTATGATTTAAAGGAAAAAAATATTGTAGCCTCCGATGTTGTGGATTATATTAGTAAATCTATAAATAAGTAATAAAATCATGTTTACACGACTCTTTTTTTACTTGGTTTTTATCCAGGTTTTTTTTGCAGCCGGTCTGATTAATGCACAAGAAATAAATTGTCGTTTACGTATATCAGCGCCTGGATTATCTGATCAAGACAAACGTATTCTGGAAACATTAAGTTCAGATCTCGAAGAGTTTATTAATCAAAATATCTGGACGGAGTATAGATTTGAGCCAAACGAGAGAATAGAAGCAAGCATGCAAATAACCATAGATGAAAAAGAGGGGAATGATAAATATAAAGGCAGTATACAGGTACAATCGGGAAGGCCTATATACAATACTAATTATAGCAGCAGGCTTTTGAATATTAATGACCGTGATCTTGAATTTACTTACAGGGAAAATGAGCCTTTGGAATATTCAGACAACAGGTTTTCAAATAACCTCACATCTGTGATAGCTTTCTATGTATATATTATTATCGGGTTTGATTTTGACTCTTATAAAGAATTAGGCGGCACACCTTTTTTTGAAAGGGCTCAAAACGTTGTTAATACAGCTCAGGGGCAATCAAAAAGCGGATGGCAATCACAAGATGGCCAACGAAACCGTTATTGGCTGGTTGAAAACCTTTTCAATTCGCAATATGAACCCATCAGAAAAGCTATTTATAAGTATCACAGGCATGGATTTGACAAAATGGTTGATGATACAAACGAGGCAACAAAAAATGTTACTGAAGCATTAGAGCTTATGAAAAAAGCTCACCGTCAAAGACCCGGGAGCTACCTTATGCAAATAGTTATGAATGCAAAAAATAATGAGCTTGTTAATTTATATTCTGAAGCACCTACTACTGAGCGAGCGAATGCAAAAAATATACTTACAGAAATAGATCCCTCTAATGCCAGTCAATACCGTAAAATAACGCAATAACCCCCTTTTCTTACAGATTATATTTTTTCGGTATCAAGCTATTATTTACTCCGGTGATATAGCTATATATCATTCTCTTTCCTGTTTTCTGCACTTTTTTGCAACACCAAAGTAAGTGACTGAATATCAATAATATTTTATTATTTTTTGGTGTTGCAAAATTAAAAACATGTATATTAGAAAATAAAAAACCGTTCTGGAAGCATTAGTATTCAGATCATTAACAAGGAAAAGGTCGCCTTTGCCTGTATTTCCGCCATTTTTTAATTCACGCCTTCGCAGCCGCCTGTTTGGGCGGGCCGGCACGCTCGGTTTTTCAGTTTTGGTGGTAATTTTACAATCCATCGGTTATGATGTATATAATGCAGGCAATTGCGGGCTTCGTCACTATCACCCGAGACAAAAGCCAAAGCGAGCTGCAAAACTTTCAATTACCTACATACTTGCCTGTTTTATATACATCATGTTAGGCTTTCGTGCATTATTGTTTCAGTATTTCAATCAGTTCTTTGTTTATATATATAGTCTCTCGTCCAACTTTCTGAGATTCCAGTATCCCAGCGTTTTCCAGTTCCTTTAAATATCTTGAAGCTGCTTTTCTTTCTACTCCAAGTTTATTTACAACAAATTCAATCTTTGAATATGGTTGCTCAAATAATAATTCAACAAGTTCTTTTCTATAAACTTTCGGAGTTTTCTCCTGAACCTTAACTATTGTAGAACCAAGTTGGTTCCTTATATTAGTAATCTTTGTAATTGTGTCTTTTGAAGTGCTTTCTATTGCTTTGAGCATAAACATTACCCATTCTTCCCATTCTCCGGTCTTATTAGTTTGGTTAAGAAGTCTGTAATATTCCGGTTTATTGTCAATGATATAAGAACTTAAATATAAAATTGGTACATCAATCAATCCGTTAATTATCAGATACAATATATTTAATATTCGGCCAGTTCTTCCATTACCGTCATAAAATGGGTGAATGCACTCAAATTGATAATGTAGTATTGCCAAGTTAATCAACGGTGATAAATCATTCTGTTGATTAAAATGTTTTATAAAATTAGTCAATAAATCAAGTATTTCCGCTTTGTCTTGTGGTGGCGTATAAACAATTTCACCAGTTGCATCATTTTTCAATACGGTTCCTGGAGTACTTCTAATCCCTGCTGTGTTATTAATTAATTTTTGCTGAATACTCACAATATCGTTAACTCGTAAAAATCCCTGTTTTTTCACAAGGTCAAATCCATAAAATATTGCTTGTCGGTAATTTACAACTTCCTTTGTTTCTGCTGAAATATTAGTTTTATTAACAGTCAAAGCTTTGTAAAGCTCATCTTGTGTAGTAATAATGTTTTCTATTTCTGAACTGTCTTTTGCTTCCTGTATAACTATCGCATTAATCAACATTGATTGATTAGGTATTGTCATTGCAATCCCCTTTAGTTCAGCCAATGCCGCAGTTGATTTATTCGTTTGTCTTAGTATATCAATCGTTTCAACTTTCTCTCTCAGAGGTGGAAGCTTAGCAAGAGAATAATTTGGTGTATTTTGTCCCATATTAGTTTTATTTGTCCCAAAAATACAATTTTAAGTACAAATAATAAAATTTAAAGTGTATTTTTTTGCATGAAGCCTAACTATTTTATATAAAATCTTAATAATTCTGTATTTTGGCATAATAGATAGTTAAAACCGTCCTCCGGCCTTTGGTGAAGACACCTACAAAACAAGCGAAAAGGGCGTTAAAAAATATTTGAAGTCGCTCCGTAAAATTATGTAAAAGTATAAAAAATATAATACAGATTAAAACACTTTCAAAACAGATCAAAGCCAAAAGCGACATTGCAAATATTTTAGCCCTTGATGCGTAGTTTTGTGGTGGCGGAACCACAGCCTTGATTTTTTCAAACTTT
>SL_5KL_010_SEDDRAFT_10000739_pt1 | contig 20679 bp, 14 predicted proteins | sample SodLakKL_010_SED_FD_9118 | JGI IMG/M metagenome (IMG submission 9118)
CTGCCATATAAGAACTTAGGCCTCGCCACTAAGGGATACCCTTGGAAGGTTACCCGAATATGTGTATTTTTGTATATAATTAATCCGGTCCAGCTCCATCCTGGACCAACAAGGTTACGACCTTTCGTCCTTTTGTCATTTTGTCCTTTTGTCTTTTTGTCTTTTTGTCTTTTTGTCTTTTTGTCTTTTTGTCTTTTTGTCCTTTTGTCTTTTTGTCCTTTTGTCCTTAATATAAATAACCAACCATGTCTGATATTATTGACCATACCAGTCCACAAACCCGCATATCCGCACAAGCGGCAGAAATTTTAGAAAGCATCGTCAAAGAGAACCCGGAGCTTCAAAAGCTTGCAACCGAAACTGCTGACGACAAAGCTTTTGCAGATAGCATACGATCCCTGGTGATGGAATACATGGACGGCCGTCCGCATGCCATGCAGTTCTACCGTTTCGAATCGCAAGGCAGAGAAGCGATGGAAAAACTCAGCTGGCAGGATTATGCAGCCATCAGGTTGCTTGACTACCTGGATCACGAGGGGCAAGCGTACGAGGACCTCAACTTACGGGGCGAAAAGGTTGCCAATAAGCCTTTCGCGATACTGCGCAGCGCGCTTAAAGACGGAACAGGCGAAGGGATGGCAGACTTTTTCGAGGACATGCTGCAGCTGTTCAGGCAGTTCAAAGGGGAGTTGCAACATACGCTTCCTGCAAAAGAGCAGATCCTGCAGTGGATGGCAGATTACCCTGACGGCCTGGATCCTGATGTCGTCAGGATCCGTGAAGAGAACAAAGCCCGCATCATACGGGTACTGATCGACAAGATTGATTCGGGGGCCATGACCAGCGTGCGTTTCTCGTTTCCCGAAGGTGCCGGGATGGAGGAAAAGACAAGGCTGATGGAGGAGTGGTGGGACAACTACCTGTTCCACCTGAAGTTTGCCGTGCGCGACCCGGACACCCTCGACGAAATGCTTGGCAACTCACTGGGATCTGAGACGATGGCATTGCTTCACCGGGCTCAGAAACAGGGCATCCCGTTTTTCGTGAACCCCTACTACCTCTCCCTCCTGAATGTGGACGCCCCTGCTTTTGCCGAAGGCAAAGACCTGGCCATTCGCTATTATATAATATACTCCAAGGAGCTGGTAGACGAATTCGGGCATATTGTGGCATGGGAGAAAGAAGACCTGGTGGAGCCCGGCAAGCCAAATGCTGCCGGGTGGATCCTTCCCACCAGCCACAACATCCACCGCCGCTACCCGGAGGTCGCCATTATGATCCCCGATACAATGGGCCGGGCCTGCGCCGGATTATGTGCCTCCTGCCAGCGCATGTACGATTTTCAGCGGGGCAACCTGAATTTCGACCTCGACAAGCTGCAACCCGACCAAACCTGGGACGAAAAGCTGGAGATGATCATGAAATACTGGGAAGAAGACTCCATGCTGCGCGACATCCTGATAACCGGTGGCGATGCACTGATGAGCTCCGACAAGTCCCTTGAAAAAATCCTTGACGCCGTTTACGGGATGGCCCGGAGGAAAAAAATGCGTAACGAAACACTCCCTGATGGCGAAAAACATGCAGAGATCCTCCGGATCCGCCTTGGCACCCGCCTCCCCGTATACCTGCCCCAGCGGATCACCGAAAATCTGACCCGCATCCTGGCCGCTTTTAAAGCCCGTGCCTCACAGATCGGGATAAAACAATTCGTGGTGCAAACCCACTTCCAGGCACCCATGGAAGTCACCCCCGAAGCAAAACAGGGAATCAACCGGCTTACCTCGGCCGGATGGACCGTTACCAACCAGCTGGTCTTCACTTCACCCTCCAGCCGGCGCGGACATACCAATAAACTGCGCCAGTCGCTGAACGACATCGGTGTTCTGCCCTATTATACCTTCTCCGTAAAGGGGTACAGGGAAAACTCCTTCAAATTTGCCACCAACGCCCGTGCCGTCCAGGAGCAGATGGAGGAAAAGGCTATCGGGGAGATCCCGCAGGAACACCGCAGGGCAATCCGCAGCTTCCCGGAACAGGCCGAAAACATGGTGGAAAACATAAACGACCTTCGTCAAAAAGCAGACATCCCCTTCCTGGCGACCGACCGCAATGTGATCAACCTGCCCGGCGTCGGAAAAAGTATGACCTTCCGGGTCATTGGCATCACCCACGACGGACGGCGCATCCTGGAGTTTGATCACGACCATACCCGGAGCCACAGCCCGGTGATCGACAAACTGGGGAAGTTCAGGATCATTGAATCAAAGTCTGTTGCCAAATACCTCGAACAACTCGAATGGATGGGCGAAGACAGCAAAGACTACGAAAGCATCTGGGGCTATTCGATCGGTGAGACAGAACCGCGCACATCTATTTATGAATACCCGGAGTTTGACTACGAACTTACCAAAGAGATCACCAACTACGGAGGCTGATCCTGCCGGTTCGTTGAGCCCCTGGCGTAGCTCGCCCGTAACCTTGGTCGGGGAGCACGCAGAACCCTGAAAGGGTTCAATATCCTGCACGCCGCATTTCATACGGGGGCTATCCACGTTGAATCCCTTGCAGTGTTCGTGCCAGGGGCGCTCGTTTTTCTCCCCGCATTACATAAGGTGCTATCCACATTGAACCCCCGGAGGGTCTCTTGCCGGAGTTCAGTTGTGCCCTGATCACGGCCTCCGCAAGACCACGAAGTGGTTTACTACGAATGCCCCCCTGTCCGCTATCCGCACAACCCCTGTACGATTCCGCACATTTTTCAGCCGAACTGTTAAATAACCCAAAAAACCCGGAGCGTTTTATTGGTTTCCTTACCTTCGCCAAACACTATAAAACACAGGCCGTTGTGTGTTTTTAAAGTTTTTTCGGCATGCTTGGCATGTTTTTTGATGCAAACATGGCCATTGTCCCGGAAAACCCGGAACACCCTCCGGGTTTTCCGGGATCAGGGCTAAACGACATCAATACAGGCGATTATGGAATTAAAAGAACGCATAATACAGGAAGCCACGGAGCTGTTTTTCAGGAAGGGCATCAGGGCGGTCACCATGAACGATGTGGCTGAAGCCCTCGGCATAAGTAAGCGTACGTTGTACGAACACTTCAGCAACAAGGAAGAGCTTCTCAAACAATGCCTGCTGGGCCACTACCACACACACAGAAAAAAGATCGAGCAGCTTGAAGACGAGGCGGCCAACCCGGTAGACATCATGCACCGGCACTTCCGCTACCATGTGATTCGTATCAACGACTACCATCCGGGGTTTGTCAGTGAGTTGCAAAAATTCCACCCGGATATTTGGAACAACCTGGTGGCAGACCTCCTTGAAGACCGGGAGAAATACACCATGCAGCTTATATCTGAGGGCATCAGCCAGGGTTATTTCCGCGAAGACATAGACCCCGGCATTGCCAGCAAGCTTTTGTTTTCTCATGTCGACCTGCTTTCCGACACTGAGACATTTCCCACTGACCGGATATCACGATCCGACCTTTTCAGACAGATCCTTACGGGCTTCCTTCGCGGGCTTTCCACCGAAAAGGGATTCAAAGAAGTAGAAAACCTGTTTTACAATGATAAGCAAGAAGACTATGTTTAAACTGAGCACACACAGATCGCTTTTGCTGACCATGCTGGCGTCATGGTTCATGCTTTTCGCGGGGGCGCCGGACGTTCACTCACAAAACGGCGGCGACACCCTGTTCGTCGACCTCGATGAGGCCATGGCTATTGCCAGGGCTCAAAACCCGACACTGGAAGTTGCCAGGCTCGACATCGAAAGTGCGGAGCTGGGCATCCAGGAGGTAAGGAGCAGCTATTTGCCTTCTTTTAACATCAGCGGAAGCTACAACCGCAACATCAAACGCCCGGTAATCTTTTTACCTGACGACAGTCCGTTTGGCCCTGGCGGAGTTATCGAAGTGGGGGCGGAGAACTCTTTCATGGGCGTTCTATCCACGGAGATGCCCCTGCTAAATCTCGGCCTGAACCGGTCGCTGAGAGTGGCCCGCACGGAGAAAACCCTCGCCGGCGAACAGTTCAGGGGCAGCAAGCTTGAGCTGGACTACAACGTACAGCTGGCCTTTTTCGATGTTTTGCTGGCCAAAGAATCTATGCAGGTAATGCGCAAAAGTTTCGCCAACGCCACAGAAAACCTGCAGCGCACACGCCGCATGTATGAACAGGGCACCGTTGCCGAGTACGACCTGATACGGGCAGAGGTTCAGGCCGAAAACCTGCGCCCCGGTGTCATGCAGGCCGAAAACGCTTACGAGGTAGCGTTAAACTACCTGAAAGCCCTCATAGGAGTTGAGGGGACACAGCCCCTGGCCATCCATGGCAACCTTTCCGATATGACCGTGACACGCATCTCTGACTTTAACGTTCAGGATGCTGACAGAAGCCTCCAGCAAAACACCGAGCTGGCCCAAATGAGCCTTCAGCTCGACCTGGTAAGCCAGCAAAAGGAAACGGCACGGGCGGGCGGGCTTCCCATGCTCAATCTGGCGGGAAACTACCAGTACCAGACCGAAGCCAACCACTTCCGCTTCGGCGACTACCAATGGGTGGAAACCTTTTCTGCCGGTCTCCGCCTTACCATCCCGCTGTTTAACGGCTTTGCCGTACGCCAGCAAACCCGTCAGCTGGAAATAGCGAGAGACCAGATCCGGCTGCAAAAGCACTTCCTGGAAGACAACCTTAATATTCAGCTGGATAACATTCTAAAAAATATGATGGTGGCCATGGAACAAACAACAAATGCACGAAACAACGTTCGGATGGCTGAGCGGGGCTTCGAGATCGCAAAAACACGTTATGAAACAGGCCAGGGAACCCTCATGGAGCTTAACGACAGCGAGGTGTCGCTCACCCAGGCCCGCTTCAACCTGCTGCAGGCAAAATACGACATCCTGCAGGCAAAAGCCGAATACGACAAGTTTATCGGAGAAAACAAACCATTATAAAAAATTCAAAAATCACATCATGAAGACACGTTTCATTTCAAAAACAGCCTGGTTGCTAGCCCTTGCATTCGTTGCCGGCGGCTGTGCACTAATTGAAGAGGAAGAAACAGAAGAGCGCGACGTGGTGCTGGTAGAGCTGCAGGAGCTGGAGCTCACCACGCTGAGCGACGACATACGTACCACCGGGACGGTGGAAGCCTTCGAGGAAGCCTACATAGGCGCCCCCGGTCCTGCCCGCATTGAAGATATCCTTGTTGACGTGGGCGACCAGGTTGAAAAAGACCAGCTTCTGGTACAAATGGACAGAACCCAGTTGTTCCAGGCAAAGGTGCAGCTGGACAACATCAGGGAAGACCTTCGCAGGCTGGACACCCTGCTTCGCATCGGTGCCACAACCCAGCAGCAGGTTGACCAGCTGAAAACGCAGTATGATGTTGCCAGCAGCAACGTCGAAAACCTGCGCGACAACACACAGATCCGCGCCAACATCCCCGGCATCATCACCGGCAGGTATAACAGCGCAGGAGAGATCTTTACCATGTCGCCCAGTACGCCGGAAGGCAGGGTGGCCATCGTTTCGCTGAAACAAATACAGCCGGTAAAGATCACTATCGGGGTGTCCGAACGCTTTTTCCCGAGGATAGAGAAAGGCCAGCGGGCTGTCTTGCGGTCAGATATATACTCTGACAGGGAGTTTGAAGGCTATATCAACAAGATTTATCCAACCGTTGACCGCACCACAGGCACCTTCAAGGTGGAGATCCTGGTTGACAACCTCGATCTCGCCCTGCGTCCCGGCATGTTCACACGCGTAACACTGCATGTGGGCGAACTGGAGGGCCTGCTCGTCCCCGCCCTGGCCGTCCGCAAGCAGGTTGGCTCAGACGAGCGCTTTGTGTTTGTCGTGGAAGACGGAGTAGCCCACAGAAGGCCCGTTACCCTCGGACGCACCTTCGACGACAAGCTGGAGATCCTGTCGGGGATTGAAGTCGGAGAACAACTGGTAGTAGTAGGACAGCACAACCTGAGGGATCAGACAAAAGTAGAAGTGGTTAATTAACAAATTAAGGGAATGAGCCGATTTCCTAAAAGAATAAACGCATGAAACTATATCGCTCTGCAGTAAAAAGACCTATAACCACCCTGATGGTGTTTGTGGCGCTATTGGTTATCGGCGGGTACAGCCTGCGAAACCTGCCCATCGACCTGTACCCCGAAATTGAACCGCCCATCATCAGTGTGTTTACAGTATATTCGGGAGCCAGTGCATCGGACATTGAAACCAATGTAACCCGCCCCCTTGAAGACAACCTCAGCATGATCACCGACCTGAAGGAGATCTCTTCGGTGTCGCGCGACGACGTCTCTACAATCCTCCTGGAGTTCGAATACGGAACCAACCTTGACGAGGCCACCAACGAGATCCGCGACGTGATCGACCGTATCACCCGTATCCTTCCGGAAGACATAGAGCAACCAACCATTTTTAAGTTCAGCACCGCGATGATCCCGGTGTTGGTTATGGCGGCAACAGCAGAAGAAAGTTATCCCGCCCTGGCCAGGATCATCGACGACGAGGTGGTTAACCCCCTGAGCCGCATCGAAGGAGTAGGTACGGTGGTCGTCACCGGAGAACCCATAAGGGAAATCCAGGTTAACGTAGACCCGCAAAAGCTCGACGCCTTCAACATGACGGTAGAGCAAATTGGTACTGCCCTCGCTACCGAGAACGTCAACCTGCCCTCCGGAAATATCAAGATGGGACAAATAGACTACCCCCTTCGGTTTGTAGGAGAGTTTGAGGAAAGCCGCCATATGCGTGGCATGGTAGTGGGCACTTTTGAAGGCCGGCCGGTATACCTGGAAGACGTTGCCGAAGTGAAAGACACCCTGAGGGAGCTGACTGTCGTGGAAAGGCTGAACAAGGAGCAAGGCCTCCGCCTGATCGTGCAGCGCCAGTCGGGTGCCAACACTGTTGAGATCGCCAGGGAGATCAACGCAAGGATCCCGGAGATACAGCAAAACCTGCCTCCTGATGTGCAGCTTCTTACCATTGTAGACCTGTCGGAGTTTATTACCGACTCCATCGACAACCTGGTGAACATCCTTTATTTTGCGGCCATCTTTGTCACCATTGTGGTGCTCTTTTTTATCGGGCGATGGCGTGCCACCTTTATCATTATCCTTACCATTCCCGTATCGCTGGTGGCGGCCTTTGTCTTCCTGTTTTTCACCGGCAACACATTGAACCTGATATCTCTTTCGAGTCTGACCATTGCCATGGGGATGGTTGTCGACGACGCCATTGTGGTGCTGGAAAATGCAACCAGGCACATTGAGCGCGGCTCCTCTCCGAGGGAGGCCGCCGTATACGGCACCAACGAGGTAGGCCTTGCCGTGGTGGCATCGACGTTAACGGTTTTGGCTGTATTCCTGCCGCTCACCATGATTTCCGGCCTGATGGGGCTTTTCTTCAGCCAGCTTGGATTCATTGTGGCTATCACGGTGTCTGTCTCTACGATTGCCGCCCTTTCGCTGACCCCCATGCTTGTCTCAAAACTCATGAAGCCCGGCGGAGGCAGGAGCAGCGGCTTCGGCCCCCGGGTCACCAACGCTATCGTGGGCGCACTGGAGGCCATAGATAACACCTACGAACGCATTCTCACCTATGCTGTTCGCAGGAGGGTGTTCATAGTAATTCTCTCTGTACTCATCTTCTTCGGAAGCTTTGCACTCATGCCCTTTATCGGCACCGCCTTCATGCCGGAGTCGGATCAGAACCGGATCGATGCCGATATCGAACTCCCCATAGGCCTGCGCCTCGAGGAGACCACGCGGACGGCACGGGCCCTTGAAGACATCATCGAACAGTATCCGGAGATCGACCTGTATAGTGTGAGTGCCGGTGCCGGCATGGGGATTTTCGCCGGCGACCAGGGCAGCCACACCATCGACCTCACCATGCGCCTGGTGCCGCAGGCAGAGCGTGAACGCAGCGTATGGCAGATTGCCGAATCGCTGCGGCGCGAGCTCGACAAGTTTCCCGAGATCGTCAACTATTCGGTCAGCACCGAAGGTGGCGGCGGCATGGGCATGGGAGCCCCTGTGGAAGTGGAAATCTTTGGCGATGACTTTGACGCCACCAACTCTGTGGCAGAGGAGCTTTCCCGGCGCATGGAAAACATCCGCGGGGTGCGCGACATCAACATCAGCCGTGGCGCCGAACGTCCGGAGCTGCAAATCATCCCCGACCAGGAGAAAATGTCGGCCTTCGGCCTCAACGCAAATACCGTGGCACAAGCCATCCGCAACCGTGTGGAAGGTATGACAGCCACGCTGTACCGGGAAGACGGATATGAGTACGACGTCGTGGTAAGGCACCAGGAGGACTTCCGCAACAGCATTGAACACATCGAGAACATCTCGGTGCAAAACCCCATGGGCAGAATGGTGCGGATAAAAGAGTTCGCCGAGGTACAGGAGTTTCACGCTCCGCCCAACATCGAAAGGAAAAACCGGGTGCGCTACCTTACCGTATCCAGCTCGCTTCACGAACGATCGCTTGGCGACGTGACTGCCGACATACGGGCGGAGCTGGACGAAATGGATCTTCCGGAAGGCGTCTTCGTAGAGTTTGGAGGACAGATCCAGGATCAGCAGGAGGCATTTGCCGACCTGGGGCTGCTGCTTATCCTCAGCATCTTCCTGGTCTATGTGGTAATGGCAGCCCAGTTTGAATCCTTCCGGATGCCTTTCATCATCATGCTGGCGGTGCCCTTTGCCTTCACCGGAGTGATACTGGCACTGTTCATCACAGGCACGGAACTCAGCGTAATTTCGATGATCGGGGGCATCATCCTGGTGGGGATCGTAGTGAAGAACTCCATCGTACTGATAGACTTTACCAACCTGATGTACGCAAGAGGCATGAGCGTAGTGCAGTCGGTGATCACCGCCGGCAAGTCGCGTCTGCGGCCGGTGCTCATGACCAGCCTCACTACCCTGCTGGCCATGATCCCCATGGTGATGGCTACCGGAGAAGGATCTGAGATATGGGCGCCCATGGCGATAGCGGTAATCGGCGGACTGACATTCTCCACACTGGTTACCCTTGTGTTTGTCCCCGTGGTGTACACGATGTTTGGCGCCAGGAAGGTGCACAAGGACCGGAAGCGTGTCCACCGGCAGGTGAATGGAAGCTGATGACCGCGACGGTGTTGGGATTAAGAAGGCTGTTGGCTGTTCTACTGAGAACACAAGCGCCTCAATAACAACTAGTTACCAAATAAACAAACAAATGAAAGCCATATTCATTGTATACAACCAGGCACTCACAGAGCGTGTGGCGGAGTTGCTTGACAAAACCGGAGCCCGGGGTTTTACGCAGTGGGAAGATGTGATGGGCCGGGGCACGAAAACCGGTGAACCCCACATGGGCACACACACCTGGCCGGCTATGAACTCTGCCGTCCTCTCGGTGGTAGACGAAGAAAAAGCGAAAAAGCTGCTCGCCGGGGTGAAGGCGATTGAAGAAAAAGCCAGCCAACAGGGAATCAGGGCCTTTCAATGGCCCGTCGAAGAGATGGTCTGAACGGCCTGATCCCAAAACCGTCCTGCCAAAAGCCATTTTTTTATACCTTTGCACCTTCTTAATCCTGGTGCAGAGTTAATGCCTTTGTATCGGGCACGTCGCAGAGGATTTCTCCCGGCAATAAAAAGATCCCGGCAAGCAAACTGCTGCTTAAAGGGTCTTTTTTAAAAGAAAAGGAGATGCGAGGCCCGGTTAAATCTGCGCTAACAAAGCTCCAGGCGAATCATTCGATAAAAAAATAGCTGATGGCCAGGCAAGCAAAAGAATGGCTGGTAATTGTAAATCCCAATGCCGGCATTGGAAAGGTGAGCAAAGACTGGGGGAAGATCTCCCTGTTGCTCGAAAGGTATGGGTTTGACTATCAGGCTGTATTCACGGAAAGGCCCCGGCATGCCATTGAGCTGGTAACAGACAATGTTGCGGATGGCTTCCGTAAGATCCTCGCCGTGGGTGGCGATGGCACCATGAATGAGGTTGTCAACGGGGTCTTCAAACAAACACAGGTAGCGGCCCACGACATCACCGTCGGGATGATATCTGTCGGCACCGGCAACGACTGGGTGCGCACCTTTGGGATCCCGATGGAATACGAAAAAGCCATACGCGTCCTGCGCAAAGAATACACCATGCTTCAGGATGCCGGCATCGTCAGCTATTACAACAGCAACCAGCAGGACAGGCGCTATTTTGTCAACATGGCCGGACTGGGTTTCGACGGGCTGGTAGCACAAAAGACCAACGCCGACAAAAAAAGAGGCAAAGGAAACCCCTTTCTCTACTTTAAACACCTGCTGGGATCCCTTTTTTCGTACAGATCCTGTAACACCACCCTAAACGTTGACGGCAAGGAGGTGAAAAACCTGTATTTCAGCATCGGAGTCGGCATCGGCCAATATAACGGCGGAGGAATGCAGCAGGCGCCAGATGCCATCCCCAACGACGGATTTTTTGACCTGACCCTGATCAAGGACCTCAGCAAATGGTCTATCATAGCCAACGTGCGCCGTCTCTATGATGGCACCATCAAACAATACCACAAGGTCGAAACCATGCTGGGAAAAAAGATCAGCGTGCACTGCAAGACACCCATTTTGCTGGAAGCCGACGGGGAATCCCTCGGGCACTCCCCGTTTACGTTCGAAATCATTCCACAAAGCGTAAAAGTGGTTGTGAATGAGAATAAGTGGGGCCAGGCGAACAAGATCCAGCCCCGGGCCGTTTAAAAAGACCTAAGTGGATCTTAACAGAAGAAGCACACACACTGCAATGTGTTTATTATAAGCAACATAACAAATTAACCTTTTAGTGCAGATTGAATCACAGTAGATTAACACTTCCATTCTATGAACACCTGGCTTAGTGAAATCTTTGTGCCTTTGAGACTCAGCGGCATTTATCTTGCCACCAAGACACCAGGGCACCAAGGTTCACGAAGCAATAAGGCTAAAAATCCTGGAAGCCCAGACCTTTTGACGTTTCGACGTTTTGACATCCTGACAACAAAAAAAACATGAAATCACAAAAAACATGAACAAAGGCGAAGATACCTTCAAAAAAATCATTGCACACTGCAAGGAATACGGTTTTATTTTTCAGTCGAGCGAGATCTATGATGGCCTGAGTGCTGTTTACGACTACGGGCAGAACGGCGTGGAGCTCAAAAACAACATCAAAGACTACTGGTGGAAGTCGATGGTTCAGCACCACGAAGAGATCGTAGGGCTGGACACAGCCATCTTTATGCATCCGACGGTATGGAAAGCTTCCGGGCACGTGGATGCGTTCAACGACCCGCTGATTGACAACAAAGATTCTAAAAAGCGTTATCGCGCCGACGTACTAATAGAAGACCACATCGCCAAGCTGGAGGAAAAGATCAGCAAGGAGGTGAAAAAGGCGGCTAAACGCTTTGGGGAGTCTTTCGATGAGGCGATGTTCCGGGAAACGAACCCCCGGGTGCAAGCGAACCTGAAAAAAATCACGGATATCAACACACGCTTTGTGAAGGCCCTGGAAGATGGCAAGCTCGGTGACCTCAGGAAGCTGATCGAAGACCTTGAAATCGCCTGCCCGGTTTCAGGTTCCCGCAACTGGACCGACGTCAGGCAGTTTAACCTGATGTTCAGCTCGCAGATGGGGTCAACGGGAGAAACGGCGTCGACCATTTATTTGCGTCCCGAAACCGCCCAGGGAATCTTCGTGAACTACCTGAACGTGCAGAAGACCGGACGGAAAAAACTGCCTTTCGGCATTGCCCAGATCGGGAAAGCCTTCCGCAACGAGATAGTGGCGCGGCAGTTTATCTTCCGAATGCGCGAATTTGAACAGATGGAGATGCAGTATTTTGTGAGGCCGGGGCAGGAAGCCGACTGGTTTGAGTACTGGAAGGAGCGAAGGATGCAGTGGCACCTTGCCCTGGGAATCCCGGAGCACCTTTTCAGGATCCACAAACACGAAAAGCTGGCCCATTACGCCAATGCAGCCGTCGACATAGAGTTTGAGTTTCCTTTTGGATTCAAGGAAATAGAAGGGGTGCATTCGCGCACCGACTTCGACCTGGGCGCACACCAGAAGTTCAGCGGCAAGAAACTGCAATATTTCGACCCCGACACCAACGACAGCTATGTGCCCTACGTGGTGGAAACCTCCATCGGCCTCGACAGGATGTTCCTGGCCGTAGTCAGCCACGCATACCGGGAGGAAAAGCTGGAAGACGGCAGCGAACGGGTGGTGATGAACATCCCTCCCTCCCTGGCACCAACCAAGGTGGCTGTGTTGCCGCTCGTCAAAAAAGACGGCCTGCCGGAAAAAGGGCGGGAGATCTTCGACCGCCTCAAATACGACTTCATGTGCCAGTACGAAGACAAGGATGCCATCGGCCGCCGCTACCGCAGAAACGACGCCATCGGCACCCCCTACTGCATCACTATCGACCACCAGACCCTGGAGGATGATACCGTCACCATAAGGGAGCGGGATAGCATGAAGCAGGAGCGGATCCCGGCGGAGCGGATTGCTGATGTTGTGCGCGATAGAGTAGCAGTAAGAAGTAAGCAGTAGGCAGTAAGCAAGTTACAAAAAGCAAACCTGTTTCAGGACGCGCCACGAGCCATCTTGCTGCCTACTGCTTACTTCTTACTTCTTACTTCCCTGGTAAGTTCCGCGATCTGTACAGCATTAACAGCCGCCCCCTTCCTTAAATTATCGGCGACGATCCACATGTCGAGGCCGCTGGGTACGGAGTTATCCCTCCGGATGCGGCCCACGAACACTTCATCCCGGCCTTCGGCAAAGCGTGGCATCGGGTAGGTGTTTGTCGCCGGGTCGTCCTGCACCACCACACCAGGGGTGTTCCTCAACAGGCGGGTCACATCCTCCGGTAAAAAATCTTTTTCAAACTCTATGTTGACGGCCTCCGAATGGCCTCCGATCACCGGGATGCGAACCACGGTGGCGGTGATGCGTATGTCGCCGGCCTCCAGGATCTTCCGGGTCTCATTCACCAGCTTCATTTCTTCTGCTGTATAGCCGTTATCCAGGAAATCGCCGCCGTGAGGGAAGCAGTTCAGGTCGATGGGATGCGGGTATGCCTTTGCCCCCGGCTTTCCCGCACGTTCATCATGCAGCTGCTGCACCGCATTTACACCGGTGCCCGTCACCGACTGATAGGTGGCAATCACGAGCCTGCGAATACCATAAGCCCGGTGAAGGGGTGCCAGCGGTACCACCATCTGGATGGTGCTGCAATTGGGGTTAGCGATGATACGGGTTTCCCCGGTCACTGTATGCGGATTCACCTCCGGCACGACGAGCGGCACCGCCGGGTCACCGCGCCAGGCAGAAGAGTTGTCAATAACCACACAGCCCTCCGCAGCAAACGCCGGTGCATATTCCTTCGAAATGGCCGACCCGGCCGAAAACAATGCTATATCCGGGCGGGCAGCCAGGCCCTCCGCCACCGTCCTCACCCTGTAGGCCCTGCCCCGGAAAATCAGCTCGCGCCCTGCTGAACGGGCAGATGCACAGGGGATAAAGTCCTTAACCGGAAAGTTGCGCTCCTCCAGGACACGCATCATTACCTCGCCCACCAAACCGGTGGCGCCAATCAATGCTACTACCATACAACTTGCTTTTTGTACCTGTAGCAAATTTCGTCAAAAAAAACGAACCTGTTTTAAAAGCGTTTTTGTAATTTTATGTCTAAAATTATGATGGCATGATGCGTTTTTTATGTTTTTTAGTCCTTTTTTCTTACGCCTCCATAGCGTTTGCCCAGTTTGCGGATGATTTCAGCAACGGAAACTTCACAGACGACCCTCCCTGGGTGGGTGATCATGATAAGTTTGTTGTTGACGACGGCAGGTTACGCCTGTTTGATGACGAAGCCGGCATGTCGTGGCTTTCCACACAAAGCCACATTTTACATAACACACAATGGGATTTTTGGGTGCGGCTGGCATTTACACCCTCCGACAACAACCATGCACGTGTTTACCTGGTAAGCGACCAGGCTGACCTTACCCTGCCGCTGAATGGGTATTTTCTGCAAATTGGAAAAACCGGCGGCGACATGAAGCGGATATTCTTTTTCCGCCAGGACGGTGCCGAAACAACTCTTCTCATGACAGGGGCCATGAACCTGGCAGATGGATCCAATAACATCTTAAGAGTGCGGGTTATAAGGGACGAGGCGGGCAACTGGAGTATTCTGGCGGACCCTGACGGCGGGGAGCTGCTGCTCCCCCAGGGGCAGGTTTTCGACAACACACATCAGGCCACGTCGTGGTTCGGGGTAAGATGTACCTATACGGTAAGCAACAGCCGCCGGATCTACTTTGATGATTTCCGGGTTGGGGAGATCCAGCCGGGACACCCCCCTGAGGTGATCAGGCTTCAGGCAGTATCAACGCACATGCTGGATGTATACTTTTCCACCGTGCTGGACCCGGAGACGGCGACAAACACAGATAACTATGTGGCCTCCCCGGATATCGGACAACCTGTTATCGCTGCCCAGGACCCGGCTCAACCTCACATCGTAAGACTGCAGTTCGTCTCCGCTTTCGAGGAAAACCGCCTTTATACAATTCACATAGCAAACGTGAAAAGCCTCGACGGGCAGACCATGGAGCCCTTTGCGGGCACCTTTACCCTCTACGTTCCACAACGCTTTGATGTCGTGTTCAATGAAATCATGGCCAACAGCAGGCCATCTGTAAGCTTGCCTCCTCACGACTGGATCGAACTGTACAATACCACGGAGCTGCCTGTCGACGTGGAGGGCTGGGTGCTGCAACACGGCGACACACAAAGGCTCCTGCCCCACGCCCTCATCGAACCCGGGGGCTACCTGGTGCTGACCACAGAAACAGCATACCCTGAAATGACGGCCTACGGAAATGTGCTGGCCGTTCCGGGCCTGCCTGCCACGGCTTTCACCATTGGGGGCACCTCTCTTTCTCTCTGGGACGACAACGGCAGCCTCGTTTCTTTCGTACACTACAGCGACCGCTGGTACAGGGACAACGCCAAATCCAACGGAGGCTGGTCGCTGGAAAAAATTGACCCCTATAACTACGGCCAGGGTGCCGAAAACTGGAAAGCATCCGGCGACCCCAGGGGCGGCACCCCCGGAGAAACAAACTCGGTGCGCGGAGAAAACCCGAACACGACAAACCCGAGGTTGGTACGCGCAGGACTGACAGACCCCCTCACCATACGGCTTCACTTTTCAGAACCTATGAATGAAGACTCCCTGGCTTGCCCCTTACAATACACGATTGACAAAGAGATAGGAAGTCCGCTTTCGGTAAAAACCTTTCCGCCCGATCTGACTATAATCGACATTGCCCTGGAACACCCCCTGGAACCCGGGAAAACCTATAAGGTCAGCACCAAAGAGTCGCTTTGCGACCTCGACGGAAACCCCATTGCAGGAACCCACGCAAGGGTGGCCATCCCGGAGTCGCCCCAGAGGGGAGCTGTGGTCATAAACGAGATACTATTCAACACGTTCCCCGGCGGATCCCGGTACGTGGAGATATATAATCGTTCCGACAGGGTCGTTGACCTCCAGGAGATGATCCTGGCATCTGCAGACACCCTCGAAAACGAGATCACCTCGGTCCGGCATATCAGCGAAGACAGCTTTTTGTTCTTTCCCGGCGACTACCTCGTGTTGACAAATGATACAGCAGGAGTGACCCGCTTTTACAGTGTGCCTCATCCCGACATCTTTGCTGAACTCAGCGGCATGCCGCGCATGACCAATACCGGTGGTGTCATCGTGGTGGCGACGAAAGGGCTTTTTATGATAGACAAGCTTGTATACGACGAGGCTATGCACCTGCCCCTGATCGCCAACCCCAGCGGTGTGGCTTTGGAGCGCCTGCACCCCGACAGGCCCTCAGACAAGGCCTGGTCGTGGCATTCGGCCGCAGCTTCAGCGGGGTATGGCACACCCGGGCGGCGAAACAGCCAATATGTATCCCCGCAGGAACAAACATCCCGCCACTGGGAGGTCTATCCCAGGGTTTTTGTGCCTGACGGAAGCGGGTACAAGGATGTGCTAAACATCTCTTATTCGCTGGATGAACCCGGTTATGTGGCGCACATACGGGTTTTTGACCGGCGGGGGCGACTGGTGCGCACCATAGCCCCGGGCACGCTACTCGCCACCGCGGGAGCCATTACATGGGACGGCACAACCGACACGGGAGAAAAAGCCTCTGTGGGCGTTTATATTATTCATGTGGAAATGATCCACGAAAGAGGAAAGGTAAAACAGGAAAAACTATGGGCGGTAATTGGTGCAGATCTCCGGTAAAACTGTCACTGCTTCTGTGTCCCGCGCATGATATACACATCATAGTCGCCAAGGTAGCTGAAGCCAAGCTCACGATACAAGGCCACAGCCCCCTGGTTTGAGCGATGCACCTCCAGTTTGATCTGTGTGTTCTTTTCCTTTGCATAGCAGACAGACCGTTCACTGAGTCTGCGGCCGACCCCTTTTCTCTGGTGCTCAGGCAGCACACCCACGTGATGAAGATGTATCCTGCGCCCGTCATATGTCATCCAGCTGGTGCCAATTATTATACCCTCCGGGGTACAAGCTACCAGCAGCTTGCCTCCGAGCTCAATGCTGTGCAGAAGGGTATGCAGGTCGTCTCCACGGTGAGCGCCTCCCAGCCCGGTACGCTCCCACACATACATAACCTGGTCGTAATCCCCCGGCAGGAAATCGCGAATGGTTACTGGTTCTTCAATAACAGACATATTATTTCCCTTTTTATACCACAAAAATATGTGTTTGTACGATCCGTGCAACAAACTACGCATTTCCCCGGGCTGCAGTTGTATGCCGGGTGTTGTTTTTGCTGTGGCTCTTTCTTTACAGGCTATGCCCCGATGCCATCTTCAATTGGGGTAAGGCACGGGCAGCCAGGATGTTTTGTGATGACGTGAGGCAGCGATGCTATGCGGGCCAGTATCTTCTGTGATGGCCGGGGCAGCCGGCGAGGCATACGTGAACAGGCTATTCTGTGATAGCCAGGGTGGCCAGCCAGATCCTGACCCCGGGAATATGCAGCAAGGTTTGTGCACAGGCCTCAAGGGTGGCTCCTGTGGTAACGACATCGTCGACAAGCAGTATGTTTTTATTTGTGACCGCCAGTGGGTCGGGTGTTTTAAAGCCCGCTGACACATTTTCCCAGCGCATAAACCTTTCTTTCCGGGTTTGTGTAGCTGTTTCCTTCTCCCGGACAAGAAGACCGGCAGAACAGGGCACGTTCATAGCTTCCGACACGCCCCGGCAGATGACTTCGCTTTGGTTGAAGCCCCGCGCCCGAAGCTTTGCCGGATGCAGCGGGACCGGGATGATCATGCCGACATCTGCGTAGTGCTCACTCTGCAACAAGCTCAGGCCAAGAAGGCGTCCCAGAAAAACGCCAAGGCTGAGGTTCCCACGGTATTTAAACTGGTGGATCACACGCTGCACCCTCCCCCCTTTCTGAAAATGATACAGGGCGCTGCCGGACTCCACCTGTACCCTCCCCCAGAAACGCTGCGTCAGAGGGTTTTCCTTGTACATATAGAAGTCCGTACGGGGCATATCCTTCCGGCAAAATCCGCACAAATGCTCTTCTCCTGTCACCAGCACCTTGTAACAGCCACAGCAGCTCCGGGGATATATCAGGGTTACAAAAGATCGCCAAATATCTTTAACAGCATCAGAAACACAATTACTTTCCATGAAAAATGTATAAATTTGCAGGACAAATAAAAAAACAGCCCTTTTGTAAGCAACGCACACAGTCAAAATAAGACCAAAAACACAAAGTTAGCGATTTTTTGTGTTTTTATACAAACAAAACACAAAACAGGCCTCTTTTAACTGGCTTATTCCGGCAGGGTTGTTGTTACGTTAACTTGTTATTATAAAGACTAAAATGGAAACAAAAGAAATCAAAGTCGATCCTAACCAGGGGTCCGGCAAAAAAAAGGAAAAGATCTATCGCACGGTCGTTTTAATCCTGGGTGCCCTGGTGATACTTTTTGGGGTTTTGTGGTTTACCACCCGGCAGTCGTTGCATGAAGTCGTGAAAGAGCGCGAGATTGTTGCAGAACGCAACTATAACCTTCAGCTGGAGTTGGACTCCCTGATTGATGACTACCACAATACACGGCTGGAGTACGACAGCATTCTTGCTGACAAGGACAGTATAATTCATGCAAACGCCGAGGAGATCCAGAACCTGATTGCACGTCAGGCAGACTATTACAGGATCCGGAGGCAGCTGAACCAGTTGCGCGACATCACCCAGCAATATGTTCATGAGATGGACAGCCTTTACCAGGTAAATGAGGTCTTGCGTGCCGAGAATGTACAGATGCGGGAGGAGATCCAGCAGGTCCAGCGCCGAAGCACAGCACTTGCCGAGGACAAACAGGTGCTTGAGACAAAAGTAGAGGCGGCTTCCGGGCTGCGCGCTTACGAAATTGAGGTGACCCCCTTCAGGATCCGCGGGAGAGGGCGTGAGCACGAGACAGACCGCGCCAGGCGCGTTGAACAGGTCCGTGTCTGTTTTGTTGTGGGAGAAAACCCCATAACACCCGCCGGGGAGTATAATGCCTACATGCGAATAGCCGACCCCAACGGTAATATTTTAAGGGTGAGCGATGGACTCTCCCACGCTTTCGTGCACCACGGCGACACACTCCAGTTTTCTGCCCGGGAAACATTTACCTATGCGAACCGCGCCACCAACAAATGTTTGACCTGGGAGCGCATGGCAGAATTTGAGGCAGGCACGTATTCCATTGCACTTTTCACCGACGAGTTCCGCCTGGGCGAAACAGCTTTCACGCTGAGGTAATACATACCCCGCGGCGGGGAGAAGGTTCCCGCACACCCCGGCTACTGGTGCCGGACGACAGGAAGGCGTTTATGACGATTAAACATTTTGGCATTTTGTCTTTTGTCTTTTTGACATTTCGGCATTGTTTAACATGAAACGCCCATGTCTCAGGGTCCCGACAGCAGGGGAACAAAGACATTGACAAACAGGGGATGATTATATTATTTTGACATTTCGACAGTATTATGAAAGACAGCATGAGAAAAAGAGTATTGATCGCCACAGGTGGTGGCGATTGCCCCGGTCTTAACGCTGTGATACGCGCGGTAGTTATGCGTGCGTCACAAGAAAGAGACTGGGAGGTTGTGGGCAGTATAAACGCGTTTGATGGTGTTTTGAACGAGCCCAACGAGATTGTGATTCTGGACGAACAGCAAGTTGCCGGGGTGCACATACGAGGCGGAACCATTATTGGCACGACCAACAAGGGCGGCCCGTTTGCGTGGCCTATAAAAAACAAGGATGGCACCTGGGGTACGGCTGACCGCTCGGACGAGATGATGCGCAGGCTGCAATACCTGGGCGTCGATGCCGTGATCAACATTGGCGGGGATGGCTCCCAGCAGATATCGCAAAAACTCTTTGAGAAAGGGTGCAACATCATCGGCGTGCCAAAGACAATCGACAACGACCTGTCTGCCACCGACTTCACTTTCGGGTTCCAGACGGCTGTCCAGGAGGCCACTACGGCCGTCGACAAGCTCGTTACCACCGCAGCCAGCCATAACAGGGTGTTTGTCCTCGAGGTAATGGGGCGTTATGCCGGCTGGATCGGACTGCACAGCGCTGTAGCCGGTGGTGCCGACGTTTGCCTGATCCCTGAGATTCCCTACGATATCGACAAGGTGGTGGAAAAGATCTATTCCCGCTTCCACCGGGGCCGCGGTTATGCCATCATTGTCATCGCAGAAGGAGCAAAGCCCAAAGACGGCGATACACACTACCAGGAAAGCGAAGAGGTGGGCTACAAGAACGTCCGGCTGGGAGGCGTAGCATCCAAGCTTATCTCTGAGCTGAAAAATGCCGGACTCGAAACCGACATGCGGGAAACCGTGCTGGGACACCTCCAGCGTGGCGGCACACCTATCGCGTACGACAGGATCCTGGCAACACAATTCGGAGTTGAAGCCTTCGAAATGGTGCTGCGCAAGGAGTTTGGAAAAATGGTCGCCTATCGCCACCCGAATATCGTCACCGTGCCCTTCAGCGAGGCGATAAGCCATTACAACTTCGTAAACCCGGACTCCGACCTGGTAAAGTCCGCCAGAGGCGTAGGGATTTGCATGGGTGACTGATAACGAACCCCGGCCGTCTGTTTTCCGGCACTCTGCTGCGGTGATAGCTTAATGAAAACCCACTTGATCATGAAAAGGCTGTATTCGTGACTGAGCGCCGTACCTTATATGCAGATGTATTGCTGCCCCTGCCCGTCAAAGGCACCTTTACCTATCGCGTGCCTTATGCTTTGAATGCGCACGTTTGTGACGGGCAGCGTGCTGTTGTACCTTTTGGGCGCAACAAAGTGTATTCCGGGCTGATACGCAGGGTTCACGAAGACCCGCCACCTTCTTTCCGGATAAAGTATATCCACAGCCTGCTTGACGAAAAGCCTGTTGTCACTGCCCGGCAGTTTTCCTTTTGGGAGTGGCTTGCCAACTATTATATGAGTACGGAGGGAGAGGTAATGGCCGCTGCCCTCCCCCC
>SL_5KL_010_SEDDRAFT_10000740_pt1 | contig 20676 bp, 22 predicted proteins | sample SodLakKL_010_SED_FD_9118 | JGI IMG/M metagenome (IMG submission 9118)
AGCTGGTATTGGCCGGCGCCGGCGAACAAATCCAGCACGACGAACGGCTTCGGCCGGGCCAGAAGCGCATCCAGCACCAGCCAGAGCAGCAGGTGCTTGTGGACATCGGCGACGTTGCCGGCGTGGTATTCGTGCTGATAGCTGAGCATGGCGGGCACAGACGATACCCGCAAAGCGCCGCCCGAACCACCATTGGCGACACTGTCACACCGGGTCCGCAATTCCCGAAGCGGCGGCAGGCCGCCGCGCTCCGCAAGCCTTCAAGGGCTGTGGTGGCCCCCCTCAAACAGAAAAAGGCCGCCGGAGTCTCCACCGACGGCCTGGTCGGGGTCCCGAAGGACCCCCGATCATCACTTGATCGTTCTTACTCGCTACTTACTCGTTGACCGGGGATTCCGGGTCGAACATGTAGGCCATGATGTCGGCAATCGACTGCTCATCCAGGAACCCGCTCGAGCCGAACCGCGGCATGTGGGTGCAGGGGAAGTAGGTGTGCGGGTTGTAGATCATGTCGTACACGTACTTCAGGATCGGCTCGCTGGTGCCGCGGGTCTTGCCATAGCCGGTCAGGCTCGGACCCACGTTGCCGCCCACGCGGTCGGTGGCGAATTGATGGCAGTTGTAGCAGGTGCCACCGACTTCACGCACGTTGTGGTCATCATAATTGTGACCGACGCGGTAACCGAAACCGGACCATGCGAGCACGCGACCGCGCTCCCAGTCACCCAGCTGGATGCCGCCTTCCGGATACGTGATGGATTCCGTCGCAGCCTGGCGGACGGCCGCGAGGGTTTCCGCGTCCGGCTTGCCGTCACCGATGATCGAACAGGCCTTCTGCAGTTCATCCTGCTGCATGCGCTCGCGCGCAGTCCCGCCTTCCTGCATTTCCTGGGCGAGGTTGAACCCGCCGCCGTTGGCCTCGAAGATCAGGTATTCGGCCAACTCGTGTGGCGTCATGGCGGTGTAATCGACCTTGCCACTCTTGCCTGCGTCAGCCACGGCGCAGCCGCCGGCGAAAATGATGGTTGCAACAGCGGCGATACCAGCCGCCAAAGGGGTCTTCTTGAACATATGTCGAATCTCCTTGTGCGTCCGGGATCAGCGCTTCATGTCAGGCAGAATGGCCGGTTGGCCACGTGCCATATCGGTCCAGTACGAGATCAGCGCGATCGACGCATCGGACCCCGCCAACATGCCCGGCTGACGCATCTGGTAGTAGCAACCACGGACGCGGTGCTGACTGCTGCGCACGTTGTCGTGGCCGACTCGATGGGCCGGCCAGGAAATCGCCTTGGTCCACTCCTCCGGAACGTTTGCATTCGGCAGCACCGAGGCACGCACCTGCTTGCCGGACTGACCGTGGCAGGCGTAGCAGTTGAAATCGGACATTCCGGCACGGCGTGCGAAGAGCACCTGACCGGCATCACGCATCGCCTTCTCCAGCGGGTGATCGAGCGGGTTGTTCCACTCCATGCCGTTGGACTGCATCGCGATGTAGGTCTGGATCTTCATGTGATCGGAACCAGAACCATGCCGCTGGCGCACGGCCGGATCGTCCGCTGCAAAGCCCTGGACCTCGGTCATGCAATGCACGATGCGGGTTTCAAGGTCCATCACCCTGCCGGTGTCCTCGAAATAACGCGGCATCTCGACATAGGCGCCTTCGAGCACGCCTGGGCCCTTACCGAAATCGCAGGCCTCCATGGAGACGTTGTTCGGCCCACGGGCCGTGTGGAACAGGTCCTCGCCGTCCATGCCAACCCAAAGCGCGGGGTTGTCAGGCATCATCATGATGTTCATCTCACTCTGGGTGAGATAGCGGGAATCGATCGAATCAATCAGCCCCTGAAGGACCTCCTCCGGCGCTTTTTCGGCATGGGCCGTAGCCCCCAGAGCCAATGCCACGGGTAGCGCGACCAAGGCTTTTCTGAACATGGAAACCTCCATCAAAAGGTGAACATCGTTTTTATTGGGTGCGGCGCCGTTGAAGCCGAACCTCCCTTCATCCTGCAAATGCGCAGAACCCCCTGTCAACAAAAACTCCGACATTAGCTTCTGCTAACGTACTGATTCGATTGGGAGGCTCAAGACAACATCACGGTGCAGACGGGCCAGGCGCGGGGATTATTCCCTTGCGTAAAAGAGATTCCGCGTGCTGGAGCCCGTGGCGACGGTTTCGACGTACATCAGGGGATGGCACGCCTGACCGAGAGCGCAAGGAGCCGGGAAGCAAGGTGCGCCGATGCATGCCGAAAGGGCCGAGGGTTCGCCCTCGCGTCGTCGGGGCGCGGTTCGGTTCCGCCTCACGGCACCCTCATAGGAGAGTGTCCGCTTGCCAGCGAACCTTGGCCAAATTGACGGGACGGTTCGGATGCACCTCACGGCAACCGCCGAGGGACGGACGGCTTTTCAGTCGGCAACGGGCTCTTGCCGAAGTCCTGCCCTTTCGTGATCCAGCAACCAGCCCTTGATGTCCGCCAAGGGACCCTGCCGCTGCCCGGCATAGCCGCCGGCGCCTGCGCGCGCACCCGAGGCCGGCACGGCCCGGTGGCAGGGGATGAACAATGGCCAGGGATTCGCTCGGCAGGCCTGGCCCACCGCCCGGGGAGACGAACCGATCTCGCGCGCGATCTCGCCATAGGTTCGGGTCTCGCCGACCGGGATGCGGCAGAGCGCCTGCCAGACCTTACGGGAATGCGGGCTCCCAGGCGGAACCTCGGCCGGTGCGCGCCAGTTCCGCGGATCGCGCAGGAAGTCGAGGGGATCGAACGGAAGCGCCACCGGCGCACCCGCGACCCGCTGGCGAACAGCACCGTCCACCGCGGCGCGAAACGCGGTGGGCAGGCGTTGGGAGGCACCCGGTGCCGGCGTACCCTCTGGCGCGGACACCAGCCAGTCGGCGACCAGCAGGCCGTGCGTCGGCGAGCAGGCACAGACGAACTCCAGCGCCGCCTGCGGGACGCGGCAGCGGCGAAGGTCGATACTCGGCGGGCCCGAACGCTCGGTCATCGCAGCCCCGACTAGCGCGCGGCCTTGATGTCTTCCTTGATCCGCGCGGCCTTGCCGGTGCGGTCACGCAGATAGTAAAGCTTGGCACGGCGTACCGCGCCCCGCCGCTTGACCTGGATCTCGGCGACCAGCGGACTGTGGGTCTGGAAGGCTCGCTCCACACCCGTGCCGTAGGACATCTTGCGCACGGTGAACGCCGAGTTCAGGCCGCGGTTGCGCTTGGCGATCACTACGCCCTCGAAGGCCTGGAGCCGCTCCCGCTCGCCTTCCCTGACCTTGACCTGAACCACGACGGTGTCGCCGGGGCCGAAGTCGGGTACCGCGCTCTTCATCTGCTCGGCTTCCAGCTGCTGAATAATGCTCTTCATCGTCGAACCTCAATCGTCGCTATTGCTGCCGCCCGCGGAGGTCTTCCGCAGGCAGCGGTATTCGTCCAGCAGGGCCGCGTCATCCGGCCCCAGATTCAGGCCGGCCAACAGGTCGGGCCTGCGTTCCCAGGTGCGTCCCAGCGCCTCACGACGGCGCCAGCGCTCAATCTGTGCGTGGTGGCCGGTCAATAACTCAGCCGGGACACCGCGCCCCGCGACCAACTCCGGCCGCGTGTAATGCGGGCAGTCGAGCAGGCCGTCGGTGAAGGAATCCTGTGCCGCCGAGTCGGCGTGGCCCAGGGCCCCCGGCAGCAGGCGGACACAGGCGTCGATCAAGACCATCGCCCCCAGTTCTCCGCCGGAGAGCACATAATCCCCGATCGACCACTCCTCGTCGACCTCGGCCTCCAGCAGCCGCTCGTCGAATCCCTCGTAACGCCCGCACAGCAGCGCCACCCGGGGCAGCCGCGCAAACCGCCGTACCGCGGCCTGGTCCAGCGGACGCCCCTGCGGCGTCAGCGCGACGACCAGCGGAGGACACGGATCGTCCTGCCGCATGGCCAGCAGCGCCGCCGCCAGCGGGGCGTACTGCATCACCATGCCCGGTCCGCCGCCATAGGGCCGGTCGTCGACCGCCTGGTGCATCCCGGCGCCCCAGCGCCTGGGGTTCCAGGTATGCAATTCGAACAACCCGTCATCCGCCGCGCGGCCGGTAATCCCGTAGTCCGCGACCGTGGCCACCATCTCGGGGAACAGGGTGATCACATCAAAGCGTATCGCGGCGCTCAAAAATCCGGATCCCAGTCCACCCGCACGCAACCGCCTTCCAAATCCACATCCATCACGTACCGCCCGCGCACCCAGGGCACCAAGCGCTCCCGGTCGCCCTTGACCACCATCACATCATTGGCGCCGGTCTGAATGAAACCATGGATCTTTCCCAGCACCGTGCCATCCATCGTTTCCACCCTCAGGCCCTGCAGATCGGCCCAATAGAACGCTCCGTCCTCGGGAGGCGGGAGCCAGTCGCGCTCGACCGCCAGCGTGCAACCGATCAGGCGATGCGCCGCCTCCCGATCCGCCGTCTCCCGAAACTTCAGGACCACGCCGCGCCCGTGGGCACGTCCGTCCTCGACCTCTAAAGACTCCCAACTGCCACCGCGCTCCACCCAGAGGCGGGGGAATTCGGCGATCGCTTCACGCGGTTCGGTGTCGGAGAAGACTCGCACGAAGCCCTTGACCCCATACACACCGGAGACGCGTCCGACGACCAGGCGCTCCGCTTCGGAACGCACCCGAGCCGGCGCCCCTGACCGTCCTAGCCGGCTACGGCGGTCTGTTTGCGATGATTCTTGATCAACCGCCCCACTCGCTCCGAGGGCGCGGCGCCGCGCTCCAGCCAGTGGTCGACACGCGCCAGATCGATCTCCAGCGGCACTTCCTGGCCCCGGGCAACGGGGTTGAAGAAGCCGATGCGCTCGATGTAACCACTGTCGCGACGGGCCCGCGAGTCGGTGACGACGATCTGATAAAAGGGCGCGCGCTTCGCACCACGGCGGGACAAACGAATGGTAACCATACCTGTTCTGGACCTCGGGGAATTCAGTGTGCTTTAGGAAACCGGGGATTATAGCGTACTGCGGTCGCGAAACAACCTGTCGAGTTGGTGAAAGTCTCGAAAACCGCTGGACCTGGCGACCCGAGTCTTCACTATCGGAAGGGGAAACCGCCCGCCCCCGGTCCACCCGGCCCTCCCATGCCGCCGAGTCGTCCGCCCAGCGCCCGCATCATCTTGCCGGCTCCGCCCTTGGAAAACTTCTTCATCGCCTTGCTCATCTGGGTGTGCTGTTTCAACAGGCGGTTCACATCCTGAATCTGCGCACCCGACCCGGCGGCGATACGCCGCTTGCGCGAACCCTTGATCAGTTCCGGGTGCCGCCGCTCCTGCTCGGTCATGGAACCGATCACCGCCATCATGCGCCGGATCTCGCGGTCGTTGGTCTGGTTCTTCACTGCATCGGGCAGCTGCCCGGCACCCGGCAATTTCTCCAGCAGGCTGCCGATTCCACCCATCCGCTGCATTTGGGAGAGCTGGTCATGCAGATCGTTGAAATTGAAGGCACGGCCCTTCTTCAGCTTGCGGGCGAGCTTTTCGGCCTTGTCCTGATCGACCTGGCGGGTCGCCTCCTCGACCAGGGTGAGCACGTCACCCATGCCGAGGATGCGCGAGACGACACGCTCGGGATGGAAGGGCTCCAGGGCCTCCGAGCGCTCCCCCATGCCCAGAAACTTGATCGGCACGCCGGTGATCTTGCGCACCGACAGCGCGGCACCGCCGCGGGCATCGCCGTCGGCCTTGGTCAGGACGACCCCGGTCAGCGGCAGGGCCTCGCCAAAGGCGCGCGCGGTGTTGGCGGCATCCTGGCCGGTCATCGCGTCGACCACGAACAGGGTCTCGATCGGATCGATCGCCTGATGCAGCGTCTGGATCTCGGCCATCATCGCTTGGTCGATGTGCAGCCGCCCGGCGGTATCGACCAACAGCACGTCCTGCAGCTCCCGGCGGGCTCGCTCCACCGCTGCCCGGGCGATCTGCTCCGGACGCTGGCTGGTGTCACTGGGGTAGAAGCTGACGCCGACCTGCGCCGCCAGCGTCTCGAGCTGCTGGATGGCCGCAGGGCGGTAGACGTCGCAGCTGACCACGGCCACCTTCTTCTTCTGGCGCTCACGCAGCAGCCGCGCCAGCTTACCGATGCTGGTGGTCTTGCCAGCCCCCTGCAGGCCGGCGACAAGCACGATCGCCGGTGGCTGGCTGGCGAGGTTCAGGCTCGCGCCCTCGCCCCCCATCACCCGTACCAACTCGTCGTTCACGACCTTGATGAAGGCCTGACCCGGGGTCAGGCTGCCGATGACCTCCTTGCCCAGGGCCTTCGCGCGGACCTCGCCGATGAATTCGCGCACCACCGGGAGCGCGACATCGGCCTCGAGGAGGGCCATGCGCACCTCGCGCAGCGCTTCCTGGATATTGTCCTCGGTGAGCCGGGCCTGGCCCTTGAGGCGCTTGACCGTTGCCTGGAGGCGGCTGGAAAGGCCGTCGAACATGTCTGCTCCTGAAACCGTTGCCAATACCGGGGCAGTGTACCTGCACCGGCACCCGCGGTGCATTGTCGGCACGATGCGTGGATAATCGTGCACCATGAGCATTGCCATCGGCCTCGTCGCGATCTTCCTCTATCTCCTGACCACGGGTTACCTGGTCGCATCCGCGCGCCTGCAGCCGCCCGCGCCGGCGCAACCGCGCGGGCCGCTGATCACCTGGGCGCTGGCTCTGGCGGTACACCTGGCGGCCCTGTCGCAACTGGTCATGACGGACCTGGGTCCGAATCTCTGCCTGGGCAACGCGCTCGCGGCCGCCCTCTGGCTGGTCGCGGTCCTGCTGTGGCTGGCAGCGCTGCGTCATCCGCTGGCAATCATGGGCGTGATCGTACTGCCGTTGACGGCGCTGGCGCTGCTGGTCGCGCTCACCTGCGACGATGGCAGACGGGTCGCGACCACCCCCTATGTCGGGATCCACATCATGCTGGCGGCTCTGGGCTGGGCCTTCCTCGCGCTGGCGACCGTGCAGGCCGCGGTGATGACCGCACAGCACAAGGCCCTGCACGAGCACCACACCAAGGGCATCGTGCGCTACCTGCCACCGCTGTTCTCGATGGAGATGTGGCTGTTCCGGATGATCTTCGTCGGCTGGGTGTTCCTCACCCTGAGCCTCGCCAGCGGCATGATCTTCCTCGAGGACCTGTTCGCGCAGCACCTGGTACACAAGTCGGTGCTGTCGATCCTGGCCTGGGTGATGTTCTCGGTACTGCTGATCGGACGCTGGCGCTTTGGCTGGCGCGGCACCCGGGCCCTGGCCTGGACGACTGGCGGCTTCGTCAGCCTGGTGCTGGCCTATTTCGGCTCCAAGCTGGTGCTGGAAGTCATCCTGCAGCGCGTCTGATGCGCCTCCAGCACGGTACCCGCCCTTGCATGACATTCCAATAGCCGCGCTGTTCGGCGCCCTGTTCCTGCTGTTCCTGCTCTCGGCCTTCTTCTCGGGTTCCGAGACCGCCCTGATGGCCCTGAACCGCTACCGCATGCGGCACAAGGCACAGCAGGGTCACCTGGGCGCCCAGCTGGCCGCGCGCCTGCTGGAGCGCCCGGACCGCCTGATCGGGCTGATCCTGCTGGGCAACAATTTCGTCAACATCCTGATCACCCAGATCGCCACCTTCATCGGCTGGCGGCTGTTCGGCGACCCCGGGATCGCGATTGCGACGGGCCTGCTGACCCTTGCGCTGCTGATCTTCGCCGAGACCGCGCCAAAAACGGTGGCGGCGCTCCACAGCGAGCGGATCGCCTACCCGGCGGCCTGGATCTACACCGGGCTGTTGCGGGTTCTCTGGCCGGTGGTCTACGTGATCAACCTGCTCGCGAACGGCGTACTGCGCCTGCTTGGGATCCGCATGGATGATCGCCAGCGCGCTGCCCTGACCGCGGATGAACTGCGCTCCGTGGTGACCGAGGCCGGCGCGCTGATCCCCGCCAAGCACCAGCGCATGCTGGTCAACCTGCTCGATCTCGAACGCACGACCGTCGAGGACATCATGATTCCCCGCAACGAGATCGTGGTCCTGGACCTGGATGAGGACTGGAACGATGTACTGGAGCAGATCCTCAGTGGCAGCTTCACCCGGCTGCCGGTGATCGAGGGCGAGCTGGACCGGGTCCTGGGTTTCGTGCACATGCGCGACATCCTGCCACTGGCCTACCGGGAGTCGTTCACGCCGGAGGACCTGCGCCAGGTCATCACGCCCCCGTACTTCATCCCCGAGGGCACGGCCCTGAACCGGCAGCTGATCAACTTCCAGAAGCAGAAGCAGCGGATCGGGCTGGTCGTGGATGAATACGGTGACATCGAGGGACTGGTCACGCTGGAGGATCTGCTGGAGGAGATCGTCGGCGAGTTCACCACGGACTCGCCGACCATGGGTGACGAGGTGCTGCGCCAAATCGACGGGAGCGTGGTCGTCGATGGCGGCATCCACCTGCGCGAACTGAACCGCGCGCTGGGGCTCAAATTGCCGGTGGACGGGCCGAAGACCCTGAGCGGTCTGATCGTCGAGCACCTCGAGGACATACCGGAGGCTGCGGCCAGCGTCCGGATCGACGGGGTGGTGATGGACATCATCCAGATCAAGAACAATACCGTCCGCACCGTCCGCATCCCGCCCCCGTGGTCGCCGGGCCAGGGGGGCGACTCCTGATGGCGAAGGCCAAGCTGCAGTACGTCTGCCGCGACTGCGGCGCGGTGAGTCCGAAGTGGTCCGGGCAGTGCGGCGACTGCGGCGCCTGGAACAGCATGGAGGAACTGCAACCCAGTGCCGCCGCGCAAGGTCCGCGGGCCGGGGGCTATGCCGGCGAGGCAGCGCGCATCACGCGCCTGGGGGATCTGCCGGCGACGGAGATCCCGCGCATCTCCACCCGGATTTCCGAACTGGACCGCAGTCTGGGCGGAGGGCTGGTCACGGGCTCGGTGGTCCTGATCGGGGGTGACCCCGGCATCGGCAAGTCCACCCTGCTGCTGCAGGTGCTGGCGCTGCTCCCCGCCGAGCAGACCCTTTACGTGACCGGCGAGGAGTCTGCGCAGCAGGTGAGCCTGCGGGGCCACCGGCTCGGTCTCGACGTCTCCGGCCTGCGCCTGCTGACCGAGACCCAGGTCGAGAACATCATCGCCACCGCCGAGCGCGAGCGTCCACTGGTGCTGGTCATCGACTCCATCCAGACTCTCTACACGGCCGCGCTGCAATCCGCCCCAGGGTCGGTGTCGCAGGTGCGCGAGAGTGCCGCATCGCTGGTCCGCCTGGCGAAGCAGCGTGGCATCACGGTGATCCTGGTCGGGCACGTGACCAAAGACGGACAGATCGCGGGTCCCCGGGTGCTGGAACACATGGTCGACACCGTGCTGTATTTCGAGGGCGACCCCGGCGGGCGCTACCGGATGCTGCGCGCCGTGAAGAACCGCTTCGGAGCGGTCAACGAACTGGGTGTCTTTGCAATGCAGGAGGACGGTCTGAAACCGGTCGCCAACCCCTCGGCGATCTTCCTGTCGCGTCACAGTCGCCCGGTCTCGGGTAGCGTAGTGATGGTCACGCGCGAAGGCACGCGCCCGCTCCTGGTCGAGGTGCAGGCGCTGGTCGCGGAGAGCCACGCGCCGCAGCCGCGCCGGGTCACCTTGGGCTTGGAGCAGAACCGCCTGATCATGCTGCTCGCGGTGCTCAGCCGCCACGGAGCCATCGCGCTGTTCGATCAGGACGTCTTCATCAACGTGGTGGGCGGGGTCCGGGTCTCTGAGACCGCGGCCGACCTGCCGATGCTGGTGGCCGCAATGTCGTCGCTGCGCGACCGGCCACTGGGTCTGGACCTCGTCTGCTTTGGCGAGATCGGCCTGTCCGGCGAGGTGCGCCCAGTGCCCAACGGCGAGGAACGCCTTTCCGAGGCGGCCAAGCACGGCCTGACGCGCGCAATCATCCCGGCGGGCAACCGGATCCGCCGACGCATCGAAGGCATGGAGATCCACCCCGTCGAACACCTGTCGGACGCCCTGGATCTGCTTTGATCGCGTTCCGGCGAGGGCTGCCGGTCAGTTGACCGTGGCAAGATCCGCCGCGAGGGAATCACGCGTGGCGGGGGGCACGGCGTCGACCCGGTGCGTGTAGTTCTCGTGGTCAATACCGACGGCAATGGCGGCCCCGCTCTTCACCGCGGACACCATGTCCGCGCTCAACTCGAAGCGCAGGAAATGCACCGAAGACGTCTTGTCCTCGGTGTCCCGCTCCAGGTCTTCGTCGGAAATGGGGTGGACCTTCTCGAAGCCATCGACCTGAACGTAGGTCCGGTCCTCGATGCCGATCAGCCGGGAGAGCCCGACCTTGCGCTCGTCGATATCGGGGAATTCGACCATCATCGTGGCCTTCCAGTTGCTGCCGTCCGGAATCAGCGGATTGTAGGCGTCCAGTTCCTCCTGGATGCCCGCTGCGTCGAAAATCTTTTCGGCCCGCAGCATCTCCTGTACCTGGTACAGCATGGTCTTGCGATCCTCGAAATGCAGGGTCACGTTCGGCCCCACCTGCAGCACGCGGTTCTTCTTGTGCTGCATGATCTCGGCCCGGAAGCCGGGTCGCATCTCCGAGTACATCTCCAGGGAAAACAGGTCTTCTCGGCTGAGTTTGCTCACACTTGCCTCCAGTTCGTTACTGCCCCGGGACGCGGGGCGGTCAATGATCGTGGTGTCCGATATCGGTGTAGTCCTTGTCGGAGAACAGGTTCTCCCGGAGTTCCTTGTCGAACACCTTGTTCTTGCGCCGGATCCACTCCAGCACCATTGCGGCGTGCTCGATCTCCTCGTCGCGATTGTGCGCGAGGATCGCCTTCAGTTCGGGATCCTTGCAGGCATCGACACGCTGCTGATACCAGTCGACGGCCTCGAGTTCCTCCATCAGCGACACGATCGCGCGGTGCATCTCCCGGCTCTCGTCGCTCAATTCCTCTACCGGCTCGTGATATCCATCACTCGACATGATGAGCTCTCCTTGTTTTGGGTTCGTCTGACTCTCATGGCTCTGCGCCAACCCTGACGAAGAAAAACCGCAACCTGCAAGTCGGGTTAGCCCAAAGGGCGTAACGCGACGTTTCTCGCTTTCACGTTAAAGCCCGTAGGCCTTGCGCAGCAGCGTCAGCGGATGCTCGGGTTCGCGGCCATCCTTCAGGCCGTTCTCGATCATGTGTCCGGCCATGGGGCAATCACTGGAGAAGTGATCGGCCTCGGCCTTCTGCACACGCGTCACCACCGGGCGGCAGATCTTCGTCGCGGTCTCGAAATACTCGCTCTTCACGCCGTAGGTCCCGTCGTGGCCCGAGCAGCGCTCGATCACGTCGATCTGTGTGTCCGGCACGAGCTTGAGCAGGTCACGGGTTTTCAGGCCCATGTTCTGCACCCGGAGGTGGCATGCGGCGTGATACGCGATCTTGCCCAGAGGCTGCGGGAAGTCGGTCTTCAGCTTGCCGCCGGAATGGCGCGCCATCAGGTATTCGAAGGGATCGAAGATGCGGCCCTTCACGGCCTGCACGTCGCCGTCCTCAGGGAACATCAGCGGCAGTTCCTGCTTGAACATCAGCACGCAGGAGGGCACCGGACCGACGATATCGTAGCCCTGATCGATCATGCGCTTCATCGCAGGTACGTTGACATCCTTGGCCGCGGCCACCGCCTCCAGGTCGCCCAGTTCGAGCTTGGGCATACCGCAGCACTGCTCCTTGTCGACCAGCGTCACTTCGATGCCGTTGTGGTTGAAGACCTTGACCAGGTCCTCGACGATGTGCGGCTCGTTGTAGTTGCCGTAACAGGTAGCGAACAGCGCCACGCGACCGGTCGTGCCGTTCACGGGTTCCGGGGTGCTGATGGGGGACGCCGCTTTGGTGGCACGGCCACGGCCCTTCTTGCTGTGATATTTCGGCAGGCTGGCGTCCGGATGCACGCCCAGCGTCTTGTCCAGGATCTTGCGTGCAAAGCCGGTCTTGTTCACGGCGTTGACTGTCTGCGCGACTACCGGGATTCCGGCCAGCGTACCGATCATGTCGGTGCTGGACATCAGCTTGTGCGCCGCCTTGGCACCCTCCTTCTTGAAGCGCGTCGCCTTGGCTCGCAGCATCAGGTGCGGAAAGTCCACGTTCCACTCATGCGGCGGCACGTAGGGGCACTTGGTCATGTAGCAGAGATCGCAGAGGTAGCAGTGGTCGACCACCTTCCAGTAGTCGGCCTTCTTCACCCCGTCCACTTCCAGGGTCTCCGACTCGTCGACCAGATCGAACAGGGTGGGAAAGGAATTGCACAGACTGACGCAGCGGCGGCAGCCGTGACAGATGTCGAAGACGCGCTCCATCTCGGCGAAGAGCGGGGCTTCGTCATAGAATTCGGGGTTTTGCCAATCCAGCGGATGGCGGGTCGGAGCTTCCAGATTGCCTTCACGTTTACTTTGCGTGGGCGCGGACATGAATCCCTCCAACGGGGCCTGAAGTCGTCACTGACAAGGGACGAGGCCGGCAAGCCGGCCCCGCCCGATCACATTCCCTGGAACCGATCAGGCGTTCAGGGTATCCAGCGCCTTCTGGAAGCGGTTGGCGTGGGAACGCTCCGCCTTGGCCAGAGTCTCGAACCAGTCGGCGATTTCGTCGAAGCCTTCATCGCGGGCCGACTTGGCCATGCCCGGGTACATGTCGGTGTACTCGTGCGTCTCGCCGGCGATGGCCGTCTTCAGGTTGGCCTCGGTGCCGCCGAACGGCAGGCCGGTGGCGGGGTCGCCACAGGACTCGAGGTACTCGAGGTGGCCATGCGCGTGTCCGGTCTCGCCTTCGGCCGTGGAACGGAACACGGTGGCGACGTCGTTGTAGCCTTCCACGTCGGCCTTGGATGCGAAGTACAGGTAACGACGGTTGGCCTGGGATTCGCCGGCAAAGGCTTCCTGAAGGTTCTTCTCGGTCTTGCTGCCTTTCAGTTCCATCTTGATGCTCCTCTCGTACTGGGTTGCTGTGCGTCAAACTGCTCTTTGGCGTCTGCGGTGTGCAGACACGGTATTTAGACTGCGTCTAAACCGTGGCGCAACTTTAGACTCGGTCTAAACCAATGTCAACCTTGGGCGGGGGACTTCGGCGCGGCAAACCTTTCCAGATGGCCTCGGATTCGGTACCTTCTCCGACTCCTCCAATCCTGCGCAGATCATGCCAACCACCCCCCCTGATTCTCCAGCCGGTTTTGAAGCGGCCATGGACGCCCTGGAACAGCTGGTCGCCCGCATGGAGGCCGGCGACCTGCCGCTCGAGGAATCGCTGCAGGAATACCAGCGCGGCATGGACCTGGTCCGAACCTGCCAGGGCGCCCTGGACGAGGCGCAGCGCCGGATCGAGAGCGTGATCGAGGGCACGGAACCGCCACCATCCGGGCCATCAGACCGCAATGACTCCACAAAAGTTCCGGATATTGCCGATCCCGATGATTTTCCGTTCTAGCCGCCTGCCGAACGCGTGAAAACCCGAATCGAAGCGTATCAGAACCGCATCGAGGCATTCCTCGATCGGCTTCTGGATCCGTTGCAGACGCCGGTCCCCGAGATGATGGCGGCGATGCGGTATTCCACGCTGGGCGGCGGCAAGCGCCTGCGCCCGTTGCTCGTCTACGCGACCGGCGAGGCCGTCGCGGCGCCGGAAGCCGCGCTGGATCGGATCGCGGCAGCGCTGGAGATGATCCATGTCTACTCGCTGATCCATGACGACCTGCCGGCCATGGACGATGACGACATGCGCCGCGGCAAGCCTACCTGCCACAAAGCGTATGGCGAGGCCCTGGCGGTTCTCGCCGGGGATGCCCTGCAGGCACTGGCCTTTGCGACATTGGCCGATGAGGCGATCAGCCCCGATCCCGATCTGCGCCTTGCGCTGGTGAGCGGCCTGGCCGACGCTGCCGGTCTGCGCGGCATGGCTGGGGGCCAGGCGATGGATCTGGCTTCCGAGGGCAAGGTGCTCAGTGTCGAGGACCTGGAAAGGATGCACCGACTGAAGACGGGCGCGCTGATTCACGCTTCGGTTCTGCTGCCCGCGACGGCGGGCAATGCCGATGCAGGAACTCGGGCGCGCCTTTCCACCTACGCCGAGTGCATTGGCCTGGCCTTCCAGATCCGCGACGATCTATTGGACGTCGAAGGCGACCCCGCGCTGCTCGGCAAGGCCTGCGGGGCCGACCAACTGTTGAACAAGGCCACCTTCCCAAGCCTGCTGGGGATCGAGGCTTCGCGCAAGCGGGCGCAGCAGCTGGTGGACGAGGGACTGGACAACCTGCAACCCCTTGGGCGGGAGGCCGATTTGCTTCGTTTTCTCGCCCGTTACATTGTAGAAAGAATGCATTGAGGTGGGACTATCGATGGGGATTGACCGTCATTGCCGTGGATGCGGCACCAGGCACCGCCGCACGGCGCGCTTCTCCGCACCCGGTCTACTGCGTGCCGCACGCCCCCCTGTGACCCAATTGGACCCAGGGCACAGGGTCAGACAGTGATGAAACCGACCCCGCTGCTGGATGGGATCAATTGGCCCGCCGACCTGCGCCGCTGCAAAGCGTCGGATCTCGGGCCGATCGCCCTGGAATTGCGGCAGTTCCTGATCGACACNGTGGCCAGTACCGGTGGGCACCTGGCGGCCAATCTGGGCACCGTGGAACTCACCCTGGCGCTGCATTATGTGTTTGACACGCCGGCTGACCGCATCGTCTGGGACGTCGGTCACCAGGCCTACGCGCACAAGATCCTGAGTGGGCGCCGCGCCGCAATGGCCACCCTGCGGCAGTACGGCGGGATCGCCGGCTTCCCCAAGCGCGACGAGAGTGAATACGACGCCTTCGGCACCGGACACTCCAGCACCTCGATCAGCGCCGCCGCCGGCATGGCCCTTGCCGCGGCCCAGGCCGGCAGGGACAACCGCCACGTCGCCGTGATCGGTGACGGGGCGATGACCGCCGGGATGGCCTTCGAGGCGCTCAACCACGTGGGCGACCTGGACTGCGATTTACTGGTGATCCTGAACGACAACGAGATGTCGATCTCGAAGAATGTCGGCGCGATGAGCCAGTATCTCGCGCGCCTGCTCTCCGGAGCCCTGTACTCGAGCGTACGCGAGGGCTCCAAAAAGGTGCTGGAGTACATGCCGCCGGTCAAGGCCTTCGCCCGGCGCGCCGAGGAGCACGTAAAGGGCATGATCACCCCCGGCACCCTGTTCGAGGAACTCGGGTTCCGCTACTTTGGGCCGGTCGATGGCCACGATGTCGATGGCCTGGTGACCATGCTCGGCAACCTGCGCGATATCGAAGGACCGCGCATGTTGCACATCGTGACCCACAAGGGACATGGCTACGCGCCGGCGGAGGACGATCCCTGCCGCTACCACGGGGTCGGCCAATTCAGCCCCGAGGCCGGAATCGCGAGCAGCTCCAAGACCAAGCCTCCGACCTACACCGACATCTTCGGAACCTGGCTATGCGACCAGGCCCGCGCGGATTCCCGGCTGATGGCCATCACGCCAGCCATGCGCGAGGGCTCCGGGCTGGTCAAGTTTTCCGAAGAATTTCCCAAGCGTTATTTCGACGTGGGGATCGCCGAGCAGCACGCAGTCACGTTGGCGGCGGGCATGGCCTGCGAGGGCCTGCATCCGGTGGTGGCGATCTATTCGACCTTCCTGCAGCGAGCCATGGATCAGGTGATCCACGACGTGGCACTGCAGAACCTGCCGGTCCTGTTTGCCATCGATCGCGCCGGGATCGTCGGGCCGGACGGCCCTACCCACGCCGGAACCTTCGACATCAGCCTGCTGCGCTCGATCCCGAACCTGGTGCTGATGGCGCCCGCCGACGAGAGCGAGTGCCGCCAGATGCTCAGCACCGGCTACGCGCACGACGGACCGGCTGCCGTTCGCTACCCGCGTGGCGGCGGCCCGGGACGGCTGCCCGGCGCCAGCCTCGACACCTTGCCGATCGGTACCGCCAGGCTCGAGCGCAAGGGGCAGCGCATCGCGCTGCTCAGCTTCGGCCCGCTGCTCGATGCGGTGATGACGGTGGGCGAGGAACTGGACGCAACGGTCGTGAACATGCGTTTCATCAAGCCGCTGGATACGGCTCTGCTGGCCGCACTGGCCCGCGTCCACGAGCGCTTCGTCACCGTCGAGGAGCATGTGGTGGCCGGCGGTGCGGGAAGCGCGGTACTGGAGTGGCTCGCGGCCGAGGGGCTGACGCTGCCCTGCCTGACCCTGGGGCTGCCGGACCGTTTCACCCAGCACGGGTCGAGAGAGCGGCTCCTCGCGGATCATGGCCTGGACGCACGCGGAATCCTCGAGGCGATTCGCCGCGCGCCGGATCCGGTGACTTGCGCAAAGGGAGAGGGGAAAGTAACGTTCCCTCGCTTCCAGACTGGCAACCAGAAATAGGCATGGCTGCGACCTACACCCTTCGTGTCCTGACCGACTTTGCGTCCGCACACACGCTGCGCGGTTACCCGGGCCAGTGCGCGAACCTGCACGGTCACAATTGGAAGGTCGAGGTGGAAGTGGAGGCCAGCGATCTGGACGAACTCGGCATGGCCGTCGACTTCAAGGTCGTCAAGAACCTGGCGCGGGAGATCGCGGGACGGCTGGATCATCAATACCTGAACGATGTCGAACCGTTCCAGCGGATCAACCCCACCGCGGAGAATATCGCGCAGTGGTTCTTCCGCGAGATGGCCCTTGGAATCAACCGCCCGGGGCTGCGGGTCAGCTCGCTGACCCTCTGGGAAACCGAGCGCGCCTGCGTACGCTACACCGAGTCCTCCGAAAACGCGGTGGCATGAGACTTCGATCGTCGTGATGAGCCGAAAGCTCCGCAGCCAACGAAAATCGCGTTGACCGTGCCGAAACCACCAAAATCTTCGCCTGCAAGGCAGGCTCCTACGGGGCAGGAACCCGTGGGAGATTCGATGTCTGCGCGCGAGGGGATCCTCTGCGGAGCCTTCCGTGATCATCAGGTCGATAGTTGCCTCACCGTCGTGATGGCGGGCGGCCAGACTCGAGACGCGACGAAGCCCACCTGAAGGCTTCGATTCTTTACCTTCCGGTCTCAGAGATTGCGCGACGCAAAGTCCGCCAGACGCGAGCGCTCGCCCCGCGTCAGGGTGATGTGCCCGCTGTGGGTCCAGCTGCGGAAGCGGTCCACCACGAAGGTCAGGCCTGACGTGGTCTCGGTCAGATACGGGGTATCAATCTGCGCGATGTTGCCCAGGGCGACTACCTTGGACCCTGGCCCGGCCCGGGTGATCAGCGTCTTCATCTGCTTGCTGGTCAGGTTCTGCGCTTCGTCGAGGATGATGAACCGGTTCAGAAAGGTGCGCCCGCGCATGAAGTTCAGAGAGCGGATCTTGATCCGACTCTGGATGACGTCGTTGGTCGCCGCCCGACCCCAGTCGCCCGCACTGTCGGACTTGGTCAGCACCTCGAGATTATCGATCAGCGCCCCCATCCACGGGGTCATCTTCTCCTCCTCGGTGCCGGGCAGGAAGCCGATATCCTCGCCGACCGGGATGGTAACCCGGGTCATGATGATTTCCCGGTAGGTATTGTCCTCCAGCGTCTGCGCGAGGCCTGCAGCCAGAGTCAGGAGGGTCTTGCCGGTACCGGCGGCACCGACGAGGGACACGAAATCGACCTCGGGGTCCATCAGCAGGTTCAGCGCGAAATTCTGCTCGCGGTTGCGGGCGTTGATTCCCCAGACCGTGTGGCGGGGATGCATGTAGTCATCGACCAGTTCGATCACCGCCGCCTCGGCACGCTGGTCGATCTCCAGCACGATGGCCTGCACGGGGTTGTCTCCGTCCCGGTACAGAAACTGGTTGGGCTGCCACTGCATCACCAGCGGACCCGTGACGCGGTAATAGGTACGCCCGCTCTCCTGCCAGGACTCCATCTCCCGGCCGTGGGACTCCCAGAAGTCCGGCGGCAGCTCCACCATCCCCGAGTACAGCAGGCTGACGTCGTCCAGCACCTGGTCGTTGAAGTAGTCCTCGGCATGCAGCCCGAGCACCGACGCCTTGATGCGCAGGTTGATGTCCTTGGAGACCAGCGTGATGTTCGCGTCGGGCTGTTCGCCCTGCAGCGCCAGCGCGGTCGCGAGGATCGTGTTGTCGGGTGTCGAACCGGGCAGGCTCTCCGGGAGGTGGGCCGCCATCGCCCGGGTCTGGAAGAACAGCCGCCCCGTGGCGTTCAGCGGGGAGTCGGCCAGCGACGGGGGGTGCAGCGGCAGCCCCTGCGTGATCTGCGCGTGCGTCGCGTCCTGCGTGAGCTCATCGATGAAGCGGCTGACCTGACGCACGTTGCGCGCCACCTCGGAGACACCCTTCTTGCCGCGGTCCAGTTCCTCCAGCACCACCATGGGCAGAAAGATGTCGTGCTCCTGGAAACGGAACAGCGCCGTGGGGTCGTGCATCAGGACATTGGTGTCCAGCACCAGCAGGCGGTTGGAGCGCATCTCCTTCTTGACCATGATTCCTCCGCGGACGGATTGAGGGGCGGGCTACAACGCGCGCACGGCGGCCAGTACCTCTGCGACGTGGCCCGGCACCTTGACCTTGCGCCACTCGCGGCGCAGGACGCCGTGCTCGTCGATCAGGAAGGTGGAGCGTTCGATACCGCGCACCTGTTTGCCATACATGTTCTTCATCTTGATGACATCGAAGGCATTGCAGAGCGTTTCCTCCGCGTCGCTCAGCAAATCGAAGGGCAGTCCTTCCTTGGTCCTGAATTTCTCGTGACTGTTCACACTGTCGCGGGACACGCCGAGAATGACGGCATTCGCCGCCGCGAAATCCGCCTGTTGCGCCGCGAAGTCCCGACTTTCACTGGTGCAGCCCGGAGTCGCGTCCTTGGGGTAGAAGTAGAGCACGGTCCGCTTCCCGGCGAAGTCGCTCAGCGCCAGTGTCTGGTCGCCGGTCGCGGGCAAGCGGATATCCAACGGAACGGGCTGGTCGATCGCTACGCTCATGGCATCTCCTGAGTGGGTGCGGGGGAAAGAACGGGTTGTTGAGGCCCAGCGGCATCAGCCCTTGATCGGGTCCAGGACGCCGTCGAGATTGAGCTCGTCGCAGAAATCCAGAAAGTCGCCGCGCAGGCTGGCCAGATGCTGCTCGGCAGGGATGTCGATGACCATGTTGGCCGCAAACATGCGTGTCCCGGTCTGCTGGGCCCTGAAGACGCGCGAGTGCAGGTCCCGGATATTCACGCCGCGGCTGGTGAAGAAACCCGCCAGCGCATGCACGATCCCCACCTGGTCCAGCGCCACGACGTCCACCGAGTAGGCCATCACCGGCGGCGTGGCCTCTTCCGGCTGCGCGCGCCGGGCGATCAGGGTCAACCCGGTGTCCGTCTCGAGCCGGGCGAGCTGGCTTTCCAGCTTGCCCAGCGTTTTCCAGTTGCCGCTGACCGCCAGGTTCATGCAGCAAAACCCGGCCAGCACCGACATGCGGCTTTCCTCCAGGTTGCAACCCGTTTCCATCACGGAACGGGACACCTGCTCGAGCAGTCCGGGGCGATCGGTCCCGATCAGGACCATGACGAGATGATTGGCAGGCGTCGAGCCCGGTAGATCCGACATGACGGTTTGGCAACCAACGGGGATAGGGGGGCAACATATCACCTTGCGCCCCCCGCGCAAACGATTGCCACGAACGCGTGCAACCCGGCAGCCGTGTGCAACCGGTGGCGAATCTCGGCTGCGGACGCAGACGCCGTGCCGGAACCCGGCGACGCGGGGCTTGCCCCACGCAGGTTGCTTGAACCCCTTGTTCGCCCACCGTTAGACTGCGACATTAGCGTACCCGGAGAGGGCAATGTTTCAAGGCAGCATGGTCGCATTGGTCACGCCGATGCGCAGAGACGGCAGCATCGACATGGACGCCCTGGATCACCTGCTGGATTGGCATCTGTCCGCGGGCACGGACGCGATCGTCGCAGTGGGCACAACCGGCGAGTCCGCAACGCTGGACTTCGAGGAACACTGCGCGGTCATCTCGCACGTCGTCAAGCACGTCGCCGGCCGGATCCCCGTGATCGCCGGCACCGGGGCCAACGCGACGCGCGAGGCCATCCATCTGACCCAGTGCGCGAAGGACGCCGGCGCCGACGCCTGTCTGCTGGTCACACCGTATTACAACAAGCCGACACAGCAGGGCCTGTTCCTCCACTATCAGGCCATTGCAGAGGCCGTGGACGTGCCCCAGATCCTGTACAATGTTCCCGGGCGGACCGCCGTGGATCTGCTGCCGGAAACGGTGGAGCGGCTCGCTGGTGTTCCGAACATCATCGGGCTGAAGGAGGCCCTGGGCAGACCCGAACGTACCCGTGAGCTTGTCGAACGCGTGGGCGGACGGCTCGACCTGTATAGCGGTGATGATGCAACCGCGCTGGATTTCCTGCTTGCGGGCGGACAGGGGGTGATTTCCGTCACCGCGAATGTCGCCCCGGCAGCGATGCACCAACTGTGTGCGGCTGCCCTCGCCGGAGACGTGGCAGAGGCGCGCGAGATCAATGCACGGCTCGATGGGCTGCACCATGCGCTCTTCCATGAGGCCAACCCCATCCCGGTAAAATGGGCGGTGGCGCGGATGGGCCTGATGCCGGATGGTATCCGCCTGCCGTTGAC
>SL_5KL_010_SEDDRAFT_10000741_pt1 | contig 20662 bp, 14 predicted proteins | sample SodLakKL_010_SED_FD_9118 | JGI IMG/M metagenome (IMG submission 9118)
GGAATCGGCCCGGATGCTTTCACGCTACCTGGACACTATTCACCACGAGCACCTGATTACCGTCGATGAAGTTATGGCCAAACTGCCCGAAATCATTTATTTCCTGGAATCCTACGACCAGGACCTGGTTAGAAGCGCCATCCCTACCTATTTTACCGCCCGGCTGGCCAAAGAACATGTCAAAGTGGTCCTGAGCGGCGAAGGGGCAGATGAGCTGTTTGCCGGCTACGGTTATTTTAAAAACTATACGGGAAACGATAAGGTCTTGCAGTCAGAAATGAGACGTTCCGTATCCACCCTGCACAACATCAACCTGCAGAGAGTAGACCGCCTGACCATGGCCCATTCTATTGAAGCCAGGGTGCCTTTCCTGGACAAGGAAGCGATCGAAGTGAGCTTAAGCATTCCTTCTGAATACAAGCTGCGCGGCAACCCGCCCATTGAAAAATGGATCCTGCGCAAGGCCGTGGAAGATTTGCTGCCCGATGAAATAACCTGGCGCAAAAAGGAACAGTTCGATGAAGGAAGCGGCATAGTTGACTTTATCGAACAGTCCATTGCCGAAAACTTTAGTGCACAAGATGCCCGCCGGCACCGGGAGAAGTACCCCGGGATTACTTTCCGGTCGCACGAAGAGTGCTACTACCACAAGCTTTTTACAGAAGTATTCGAGCGCCCGGATGTAATCATGGATAACATGGGCCGCTGGGCAGAGCGCCCGGATTACCAGTAAACAGAATACCCTGCAGCAAAGCCTGAATATAAAATATAAAAAGTCAATAGCAACTATATTTTATTTAAGAAGCACGCGAATTAATTTCGCGTGCTTCTCAGGGCGATATTTAAAACTTAATCAGATCCAGCACATACTGCATGATTAGGACAACATCATTAACATTAATGCTTTCTTTTCCGTCAATATTACCGAAGCCAGGTGAAGAAGCGCTTACACCTGAAGGCGTCAGGGCAAAAAGAAACATAAAAAAATAACAAGCAAAACATCGCCTGACTTAACCCCACGGATTTTATTGGCAAAAATGTTGTGAGTTGTCATGGCTTATGCTTCCTTTCTTCCTTTTTCATTAAATAATGCTACTATAACCACTCTAGTATTTGATATGCGGCGGCAAGGCTAAATAGCCGCCGCATAGATGATATTACTTTATTTGACAAAACACAGACAGCATAACACAGTATTTTTATTACCAACACATATTAACTAGTATTCAAATCACAAACCATTCATAATGTGCGCAGGTATCGACATGAAATTGCTTTCTAAATTTGGAGGAGAATCACCTACCTCAAACAGTACAGTTTTTTCAATATTTGCTATTATGGTGTCTTCATAGTCATCTTTAGCGCAAACTAAACTGAAGTGGATTGTATATTCTCCCAATTCTTCTTCTTTGAATAAGGGCAGCCACCTGGCTGTAAATGTTGAACCAACATTAATAACGTTTGAGTAGAATACATCATTATCCCCGGTCATTGCTACCACAGTACCATTTTCAAGATCTCTAAAGTAAACTTCCCCGTCCTCTGGTTTTTCCATTACTTCAAACCTGAACTGGACCTCATCATAACCATAATCATCTACTTCGTCGTCACTGAATTCAACCCATCCATCAGGAGCATAAACATAGTCAGCAGCATTTATATTCTCCTGTCCAACCGCATAGAAATAATAAGCTGCATCAATGCCTTGCTGGTTATTATTGCGGTCATAAACGTATTCACTTGTAGAGTTGACACTAAAAACATACTCTGAAGTTGCAAACTGGAACAAGACGAACTTGTCTTCTCCGTCTACCGTGAAATCAAATCCCACATCAGCGTAAAGCTCATCAGTAGGAGAAGCTGTAAAGCTATAACTATTGTCAACCAGGCTTGTTATTGCTGTGCCATCTTCAGCATCCAATACATCGATAAGGTTTTCGTCTTGCACCTCATCTTTATATAGTTCGATGGAGGAAGCTACACCTCTTCTTTCCACGAAGGTTACATCATATTCATCAACCTCAGGCACCATCTCGAATTTTATTAATAAGCCAAATCCGTCTATCTCAAATTCACCTGGAAAATCTTGATAACCAGAACGCTCGGCAACAAAATAGTATTTACCATCCTCAAGATCTATGGAAGCTCTTCCATCTTGATCAGTAACTATTGGATCACTAACTTGTTCTTCGTAGTCCTCATCTTCATAAATCCCTATCTCAACGCCCTCTAAATTATTCTGCTCTTCAAAAGTCACAGTAAACTCAGTAAGATCTGGATCTACAGGAGGTATGGGTATTGTTTTCCATGGTAGGTATACTGTAACGGTAGCTTTTGCTTTAACTTCATCGGGGTTACCGACACCGCTGGGAAGATTTACTAATTTACCCTCAAAAACGTAATCATTAGCTGACCTGTAGTTATACTCCGGATCAGAAGTATCTTCCCATTCTACTTCGATTTCTTTTTCCGAATTATCATCCAGGGTTGCCTTTACGGTTTCGGGAAACTCAATCATTTCAAGTTTTGTCCCATAGGGAACTTCAAGCTCAACTTCTTCTACACTTTCGACTTTTACGCGAGTTGGAAATTCATCGATCAAGCCCAGGGCATACTGCATTATAAGGGTTGCATCTTTTACATCCACTACCCCGTCACCATTTACATCAGCCGCCTTAAGTTGATCGTCAGTTAGAGTACGCAGCTCTAAAACGTACTGCATGACCAGGACAACATCCCTGACATTAATTTCACCGTCTTCATTCACATCTCCATAAGTTACTCCCGGAGTACCCGAAGTTGCAGAGTGAAATGCCATAATACAAAATGATATTATGAGCAAAAGAACCATTACTTTAACTCCGGACCTCGCATTCACTGCTTTAATGAAATGCATGGTTAACCCTCGCCTTCCTTTTCAATTAATTATAACAGCGGTTAAAGGATGCACCTCTTACAGGTGGACATCTTTAACGGAGCTAGCTCATAATGTGTTTTTACTCATGTGCATCCACCGACACCCGGAATAACTTATCTAAATAACTTATCTAGAGGATGCTGGACTGGTCATCGCATGGGATATAAAGGCGGCGATATTTTTGTAACCGCCGCCGTCTGCATTTTGGTTCAGCTTATACCGGTAGTTTTGCATCGATAAAAAGAGTATTTGTTAATTACTTTATATTTCGCTGTAGCATCAGTCTACTCTCATCTTCTCCAATGCTTTGAAACCACCGGGTCTCCTTTCAAATTCGACCACGGCATCCTCTGTAACACCGCTGCCGTCAACATTGCTAACCTCTATCACTACCTGGGTGCCATCGTCTAAACCACCAAGAGGTGCTGTATAAGTTATGACGCCTGCTGTGCTAATAGATGCGGTCCCTTCATAAACTGACTCAGCTTCTGCATCATTAAAACCAAGACCGGCATTGTCTCTGTCCAGATTGATCCTGGCCATAAAGCCACCTCTTGCTCTTTCACCGTCAAGCTCAAACTCCAGGAAAACCGTTTGCCCGGTGGTTGCACCGATATTGGAAACGTCGGTATTTATGAAGCTGGCTACTACATCAATTTCTTCAGTGACTGAAAGTCCGCTGTCGGTTCTTGTGAAAACAACTTCCAGATCTTCTGCTGCAGAGCCNCGGTCAACATCTACTTCTTTTGCCCTTACTTCGATAGTTCCGTCAATTTCATCATTATCAGTATCTGCGGTAACGATGACCTTGTCGTTATCAAGTTCCAGTTCCACCTCATCATCAGATTCCAGCTCATCTCCGTCAAAATTAACACCTGCATCAACAAGGCTGCTTACATCAATTTCAACTGAGTCTCCATTTTCCAGCGGACCTTCCAGGGCAAAGCGGAAGAAAACAACATGATCACTCTGTCCGGAAGCAAGAACTTCAACATCAGAATAAACCTCATCAACAGGCGACTTAACTTCATACTTGGCACTAACAGAAACATCGCTAAGCCCGGCCAAGACGTCAAATTCAGCCGTAACGGTAGCCCCTACTTCAGAACGCTTGAACTCAACTTCAATGTCTTCTATGGGGATATCTGCCAGGGGTATGCCTGTTGTATCTACATTATCTGCCGTAATAGTAAGTGTTGTCCCGTCATCGATATCCTCCCGCGGTTCAACGACGATATAATTTCCATCTCTTGAGGCCCTGGCCCTGGCTCCACTGACTTCATAGTCGGCACTCCTAGTAGAATAACTGATATCATATTCCTCAATGGCTTCTTCGAGGCTGACAGTTAACTCTTCGTCTTCGTCCATGTCTCCAACCAGGGTGACCTCGAAGGTTTGGGTTTGCTCATCTGCATTTGCACTCAAGCTAGAAACCCTGGCGGTTTCAAGAGTGGGGCCCTCTATAGCAGTCGCAGTCCTGGTATAAGTCCCTGCCAGGATATTTTTAGCCCGGTCAACTATTTGCTCCCCTGCAGCACCACCGAAGCTTACGGTAATTTCGGCTCCTTCAGGGACCTTTCGGTTAAGATGAATCCTAAAACGATCTGATTCTTCATCACGATCAACTGCAGTTATGCCATCACCACTAAAACTGGGTAATGTAGAACCATCAGCCCGGAAACCGGTAACCCTTACTTCATCATCGCCAGGTCCAACCGGAATATCTTCTCCATCATCAACATCGTCGTCCGGTCCACTGGTGTTTACCGGCTCGGAAAAATGGGCGATTATAAAAGAACTGTTATCATATACTGTGATCTTGTCGAATGTGGGGGGCACATCATCGCGCTGGGCGGTAGTAGACTCGATATCTTCTTCTAACGGCTCATCCCAAATATTGACGATCTTTTCCGCACCAGAGTCCTTGATATGAACTACCACACTATCATTGGCTCCCGGGCGCTTCTCGACTTTAATCGATGCTTCATCTTCAGCATCATCTGCTGATTCGGCAAAGTTAAACTCTTCTATCTCTACATCTTCTTCACCGGCTACCCGAACTTCCAGGTCTCCATCACCTAAATCATTCTTCTCATAAACTGCTGTATTAAAGTAGAGAGTTATTTCCCGGTTGCCCTCAACCGCAGAAATCCCGGTAAATTCAGGTTCAGCCGGCACTTCATCTTCAGCCTCTACACCATTAACGATTAAAACACCGGACTTGCCGGACATATCGACATCAAGGGTAGCAATCCGGTCATCTTCATCGTAATCGACATCATCTACGTCAACTGACTGGTTGCCGACAGTTACCTGGTAGAAATCAGCATCTTCGGCCGTATCTTCATCAACATCTGCAGAAAGCTCAACTTCAATGGTATTGCGATCTATTGCTTTTACGCTTACCACTTCTGGCAAATCGCATGGAAATTCGTCGATTATTTCCAGGGCGTACTGCATGATCAGGGTAACATCACGCACATCGATCTCGCCGTCACAATTGACATCGGCCCGCTTTTTCTGATCTTCATCCAGTTCCTCAACTTCCAGGACGTGCCTCATAACCAGGACTACGTCCCTTACGTCAACTTCCCCATCATCATTGACGTCGCCAAGCGATCCAGGCCCGGCAAAGGCAATTGACGAAATCAGAAGCAGGAAAAGAAATGTGGAGAGTAAAGCCAAAGCAGTTTTTGTCCCTGCTTTCTCCTTTATAGATTTCGGCATTTCAACACCCTCGCTTTCTTTATATAGCTATATACTTTTTATCAAGAATTGGTTTCCTTCATACAGACAAACTTTGTTTCTCCCTGGTTTAAGCTATTTTTATCCCCAACTTAATGCTTTGCCTTTTTCTGCTTCTTGAAAAACATAAAACCGGCTGCACTCAGAATCACCAGTGCTATAATTACAATCAATATAGTATAATTATTGCTGTCATCAACCGCTACTACAGCCGTTTCCTCTTCTTCGTATTCATCTTCTGCTACAGCTTCATCTTCCCTGTCAATATCATTTTCTTCATCTTCATCTTCACCTTCTTGTTGATCCACCCCCGTTTCCCCGACAGTGATCCGACCTGGAACCGGGTCAGCCGGTTCTAACTCGTCGGGAGAAATGACCAGGTCTTCAAATGAAAGCACTGTTTCGCCATCATTAATTAGTTCAAACTCGATATAGCAGATTATTCCTTCATCCGCAGTATCAGCCGCAGCTGTAACCCACATGAACTTCAACTGGCCTTCGTTGTACTCCAGGTTTACCATGTGCATTCCACTTGCTGCTTCCGTTACCAGTTCACCGGGTTCAACTGCAATCGGTTTAACCAGGGCGGGGTCAAAGTTCATGATGAACTGCCCCCCTTCTGAACCGGCAGCATTTTCAGCACTGATAGTAACCCTTACCTTTTCACCGCTTTCATCGTTTTCTTCACTGGCCATAAGTCTTATTCCTTCTGAAGCCTGGACAGTTCCAGCTGCCAGGCTGACCAGGAGAAACAATACCACAGCGAGCAGGATCTTGGACAACCCTGCCTTTTTAATTATGATCATAGTTGTCACAAACCTTATTGGTATATTTATAATTATAGTTTAACTATTTAGCTAGCTATCAATCCAGTTACGACTGTTGCGGCGGCGATAATAAATCACCGCCGCATTGCTTCTGCTTATTATCAACCGATCCCTTTTACCGTGCTGACAAACGGCTGCGCTTGACAAAGAAGAACAGCCCGGCCAGAACAATCAACAGTCCCAGGGGCAGCAGGTAATGCATATTGCCGGTCGGAGGCGTGGGCACAAGACCTTCCAGCTCCTTGATCCGGTTTTCTGCTGCTCTCAGCCTGTCCAGGTAAGTGAAGTCGGCATCTACTGCACCATGCTCGGTTTTAGCCTTGTCGACCAAGGACCTGGCGGCAACCACATCAGGCTTGTCATCAAGAGTCAGGACATCAACCGAAGGCAGGGCTAAAATAGCATCATCGGCCGCCTTGATTGCCTCCAGCTTGGCAATCTTCTCCTCAGCATCTTCCAGTTTCTGGAGATCGTCAAAATCATCCTCTTCAGCACCAAGATCCATAGCTTCCTCAACCAGATCCCGGGCATTTTCCACATCGGCCTTGTCGGCCAGGGTGATATCATCAACATCAGGCAGATCGGCGATAGCCTGGTTGGCAGCGTCAATAGCCCTTTGCAGTTCATCTACTTCTTCAAATTCGATTTTTCCGGAAGAAGGAGCTGCTACATCCACATCATCAGGAGCAATGACAATATCGCTAAAGGTAAGATCGGTTTCACCTTCATCCAATATTTCAAAGGTGATAGTCCCAACAGTTCCGGAATCATCGGTTGCCCCTTCGGCGGTAACCCAAACCACCCTTAACTTGCCGTCGTCAAGGTCCAGGTTGTAATCGAAGAGGTTGCCGGAAATATCCGGGACAAAACCGCCCCTGGAAGCGGAAACCGGATCAACAAAATCGTCATCGAAAGAAAGGTCAAACTGCCCCCCTTCAGTATCGAGCGCGTTTTCGATGCTGATGGTCACCGTTACTTCATCCCCCACATCGCCCTTCTCACTGCTGGCACTTAGTTTTACTCCGTCGGTGGCGAAAACCGCCTGGGAAAACAAGAGCAGCAGTGCTGCACACATCACTATGGTAATTAACAATGCTTTTCTTTTTTTGAGCACTCTCATTAGATTTACACCCCTTTATTAGTCAATATATCTAAAGCTAAAAGAATCAGGTAAAAAGTCTACCCTCCTTTTACTCGTTGATAAACCAGCGCGATATTACTTCAAAACATAATCTTAAGTACATTATTGCTTCCGTTTAAAAACGGTTTCTGCGTTTACCCACGAATAGCAGACCCGCACCCGTCAGCAGGAGGCCTGACACTATGGTAGTGGTTACAGCCCCTGTAGGCGGCAGTGGATCGGGATCTGGATCAGGATCGGGATCTGGCACAGGATCTGGATCAGGATCTGGCACCGGATCTGGATCTTCTTCAACCCTTTCTTCCGCATCTTCTAAAGCATGGTAACGCCAGCATATATCAAGGTATGTTGCGCCATAATCTTCCATGGCTATGTCGGTTAGACGGCGCGCTTCCTCAATAATATCTCTGTGTTCTTCGGTGATTTGGGCTGGTGGAGGAATTTTATCGATGGCGTCTCTGGCAGCCTGAACAGCTTCAGACTTTTCCAATTGTTTTTCCGCTGCTTCTAGCCTGCCCAGATCGGCGAAATCAACCCTGTCAGCTCCGTAATCTGACATTGCCTTATCGACCAATTGACGTGCTTCAGCAATAGTTTCTTCAATAACCGGGTCTATGTAGCGAAATCTTTTCGGTACCCGGCGAATGGCACGATCAGCTGCCTCAATGGCTGCCTCTTTGCCGGAATCTGAGGATGTCAGTTCTATTGTGGATTCTTCATTGGCATAAACTGTTTGTACTGTAGCAAATGCCAGAACCGTTAAGCCGACCAATAATACGATCAGAAGAAATCCGTACCTGGCTAGCTTGTTCATATTCTTCTCTCCCTTTTAAAAATAATGCATGCGCTATTTATCTATCTCTAGTGCTTACTCAATGCGCATGGTCAAGCCTGTTTCTTCTCTTTTTGTCACCTCCACGTGTTATATTAATTTTTCTCTTTAATCCTCTTAACAGAATAAATAAAGATACTTTTCCCTATTTTAACATACTATGTCCGTTTATTATTCAAGATTTATGTAGTAAATCCTTCTTTTCTGTGTAAAAATTTTTCTGATCTGGTTCTTCTTTAAAATTAGTTTATACCCTAAACCTTAATAAATCAAGCAAAATTATTAATTTTTTTTAAATATACCCGCCGTTTTGTTGCTAAAATTGGTATATGTTAACGCGAATATATATTCTTACCTGTGCTTCCTTAAATACGCTTCAAGACCGCGAAATAAAGCCTCAGCTGAAGCGGCCCGGGTTTCCGGTTTTTTGAGCAGGGCCTCCTCATCTTTGTTGGTCAGAAAAGCCAGTTCCACCAGGGCAGAAGGCATCTCGGTTTCCTTCAAAACATAAAAACTCCTGGTTTTTACACCGCGATCCCGCAAGCCCAGTTCCGTGATCAGTTCTCGCTGCAGCTGCTGGGCCAGGTACTTGGAAAAATCCCGGTTGCTGTTCTGCGAACAGTAAAAGGTTTCGGTGCCGTTAGAGTCGGGATTGGAATAAGCGTTGGCATGGATACTGACAAACACATCAGCCTTTGCATCATTAGCTACTTCCACCCTGGTCCTGTTGCTTGTAGAACGGTCACCTTCGCGAGTCATGATCACGGTTGCCCCGGCATCTTCCAGCATTTTCTGCAGCCTTTCTCCTACATCCAGGGTCAATTCTTTTTCAAGAAGGCCGGTTATCCCGATGGCCCCGCTATCGATTCCGCCGTGCCCGGGATCAATAACCACCTTTTTCCCTTTAAAGGGGTTTTTAGTCAGATCAATGGGCCTGACATAATCACCATGCACCCAGCCTTCTTTGCCTTTAGGGGTGATCACCTTCAGCCATTTGCCTTCGCTGTCTACCACTTCAAGCACGGTCCCCCGGACCAGGCGGTCCAGGATGTCATGGTCGGTACTGGGGCCGCTGCGCAGGTGTAGGACAGTAACCTCCGACACATCGACCGCGACATGCTTGACTTCGGCAAGATCCCTGTCTTCAGTTTCCCCGGGTTTCTCTTCTTCTTTATCCTCTACCTCCGTATTCTTGATCTGGCTTAGCAAATAAAGAATATGAAGATGGTAATCTTCACTGGAAACCCATTTACCGCTTAACTCATCAATGTTTATCACCGCCCCCGCCCAGGACTGCTCGGTAATAACCTGGTAACGGCCGTGGGGTTCACCAATCGGCTTTAACCCCACGTAGGCTGCCATATGATTAAAATGTGCCCTGACCCCTTCTTCCGGGGTATCAAAGCTTTCATGTCCGTCTGCATCATCACCTTTGGCATCCTTTTTCAGTATGCCGGCCCAGTTATTGTATTCGGGCGATATCCCATTTGAATAATGGCCGAAATCGGTTAAATGAGCGGCCTGGACAAAAAGCACTTCCGGGCGGATCCCCGTTTTTTCTCCGAAAGACCAGTATTCGGGGGCGATATCGATCAGCCTCTGGTGGGCGTCATTTTTTTCCGCCCATTTCTGGGCCTGCTCTACCGTTGCCCCGGCCGCCCCAACAATCGGGGTCTTTGTCCTGGGTGGATCAAAATCCGGTGGAGGGTTATCAGGTGTCGTTTTGATCGAGCTGTATACCACTGATCCGTCGTTGAACCGGGCCAGCTTGATCTCCTGCGGCATTTCCGCCTTCCCGGCCTCACCACTTTCGGTATAGCGGTTCAGGTTAAACTTTTCACCCATAGTCACAGCCTCAGCAAATCGGTCCAGGACATCCTGGTAACAGATATAGCCGCTCTGATCATCTTTAAGCGCATATACTTCTTTTTTTGCGTAATCTTCGTAAAGCCCGTTCCCTTCGCCCAGGATATTCAAAGCATAGGAATCGAGCAGTTCGTCGTAAGGGTACTTGTAATAAATGCCACCTTCATCAACAGCCACAAATCCGGTCACGGCCGCCAGCACCGGGGATGCAACCAGGAACAGGAGCACTGTTGTTACTACCAGTAAAGCCGCCATTGTTTTATTTTTTTTAAGCACCGGTACACCTCCGGTTATATAGCTTTGACTGCTTTGAGGTTTCTTGCTTTAATGCATTTTTGTATAATCCTGCTTACTCGATCGAGACAACCTTGATGCTGCCTTCCAGGTCGCTTGCTTCGGTTTCCCGGTCAACCAGCGTGTAAAACTGCTTTACCTCCTCCAGGTAGTTCAGTTCCTCTCCGTTTAATGTTACCCGGTAGTTTTCCGGCTGTGCTGTATCGAGGGTAACATAGAGCAGGTTTTTGCCCTGGGTAAGGATTGCGTCGCCTTCTGAAGGGCTTTTAATCTCAATTGTAAAACCGGGAGGTGAATCATTTTCAACACCGGTTTCTTCTTCAGCTTCGGGGTCAGCTTCCTCCGGATCCGGCTCAGGCTCAGGCTCAGGTTCAGGTTCTTCAGCCGGGGCAGAGTTCTGCTCCGGGTCGGGATCGGGATCCGGTTCGGGATCGGGATCCGGTTCAGGATCCTGACTTGCCGCCACCTGGGCGGGGACATACTCGGGATCACCATATTCTATCAGGGCTCTGAGCATATCAGGAGTGGAGATTTCATGCCCGGCGATCATGATGCTAACATCCTGCAAAAAATCGATATCAAGGGGGATCTGTTCCATGGTCGAACCGGGAGCATTGACCAGGACCTTTTCAATTTCACCTCTGCCCTCCACCTGCACCGCCTCGTTAAGCTCAAGCAAGCTGATGGTCACATTTTCGTAGAGATGAAAGACATTGTTCAAAGCGCCTGCCGATACTACCATTTCCTGGTAACTCGACTCTTCGACCAGATCAAAAAAGCCCGCTTCTGATTTGACCTCGACCCGGTTAAATTGACCTTCCAGCTCGGACTGGCCCGAAGCAGAAAGAACAGCCTGATTAACCGAGCCCCGGCCGAAAAGGTAAGCGGAGCCGTCTAACTGCAGGTTTTCTATATAGAGGCCGTCGGGGTAGGTAATCCTGGACCCGGCAGCGGTATTGGCTACGGTCAGGTGATTAAGGATTTCGCTGTCAATATCGACACTGGCTTCCCGGACCAGGACCTGGACTGCAGCGAAGTCGCCGGCCAGTTCAACTTTCTCATCGGTCTTGACCAGGATGGATTTAACGCCGATTCCATCTTCAGAAAGGTTTTCCACCAGGCGGGCACTGGTTTCCAGCTCAACGCTTTCTGTAACCGTTTGCCCGGAAAAGACCAGCCTGACCCTGCCATCCGGGCGGTTTACCTTCACTTCGTCCAGAACACAATCGCGCATGAAAATAGACTTCAAGCCGCCGCCCCGCACCAGGACCGCGCCCTCAACAACAACGTTTATCAGATCGACGTTACCGTCACCAATACCTTTAGACAGGTACAGGTTGCCGGTAATTCGGGTATCTTCCAATCTTTCACCGGGAGTATCAATGGTGTAGTCGCCGTCAATAATCTGGATACCGTCAGCATCAACTTCTTCCACCCTGCCAGCGGTAAATAAACCGCGCATAGAAGAAGCAAGACCAAAACTGTCGGTAAAGAAAACAACAGCGGAAGCAATAACCAGGAGGATGGCTATTGAAGTTATAACCGGCAACAGGCCAATTTTACGCTTGCGCTTTTTCCTGCGCCACGCAGATCTTCCCATTTTCTATGCTTTTCCTCCCTGGTGCTGTGAGTATCTATCTTTAGAGATGCAAATAAACCTGTTTCGTCAGCCAGGCTGTCCTAGCCATTTTTAAGAAGGCCTTAGATCCTTGGCTTTGCGCCCCTGCCTTTCAACAGGATTGCCCTTATCGCTCAGGTTATCAATATTTATTTAGGTTGTTAACACAGCACAAATATTTCTAATTTTTCATAATAATATTACCAGCACTTTGATTTTTTGTCAACATAATTAATATATTTTGTCGCAAAAAGTAAATATTTTTTTTCTCATCATTCAGGTTTTGGTGCTTTCTCGAAAGAAATTTTGTTCTAAACAGGGCTTCCTCGCCATTTTAGCATAAAAAAAAAGGGTATAAATATAGGAAATAACTGATAGTGTGTCGAATAAAGCAGGTGAGCATGAAAGGAGGAATTAAGTATGGTTTACTGGGAACAGAAAGGCAGGCATAACACCGATGATACGGTCAAAGCGGCAGTAGCAAGGGCTAAAGAGCTTGAAATCAAGTCCCTGGTGGTCGCCTCCAACACAGGGGAAACGGCAGAAAAATTCATAGGCCAGGGTCTGGAAATAGTTTGCGTTACCCACCATGTCGGCTTCACCGGCCCCGGCGAAGATGAAATGAATGCAGAAAAAAGAAAGGAACTGCAGGACAAGGGCGCAAAACTTTTAACCACTACCCACCTTTTTGCCGGAGTGGACCGGGCTTTACGGTTCAAGTTTCAAGGAGTTTATCCGGCGGAGATCGTATCTTCCACCCTGCGCATGATGGGGCAGGGTTTCAAGGTTTGTGTTGAAATAAGTGTGATGGCCCTGGATGCCGGCCTGATCCCTTACGGGGAAGAAATCATTAGCGTCGGCGGGACCGGCAGAGGTGCTGATGCAGCCTGCGTGATTGTTCCGGCCCATTCCAGCCAGTTCTTTGATACAAAGATTAAGGAAGTAATATGCATGCCGCGCGAACACTAAAGGCAGGTAGCCTTAATCTCCAGCGCTGCCGCTAAGGGAAGGCAATGCTTCTGCACTGCTAAGATTTAATTGACGTCCAAAAAAAGTGTGCCTGGTAACAACCAGACACACCACCTGGGGGTATTAAAAGCACCGGGTATTTTATTTACTGCTGCATTTCTTTGAGCATGTTCACGATCTTAAGATGATAAGTGGCTGAAGGGGCCCATTTGCCGCTTAAATCTTCGATTTTTTCTACCGTCCCGGCCCAGGTGATATTCATGATAACATCATAACGACCGTGCGTTTCTCCGATTGGGGACAGGCCGACATAAGCACTCATGTGGTTAAAATGAGCCCTGACCCCGTCTGCAGGGGTATCGAACTGTTCGTGATCTTCAGGCTCATCCCCGTTCGCCGTTGCGGTTTTGATCCCGGCCCAGTTATTGTATTCCGGCGGAACCTGCCCCCCGTAACGCCCAAAGCCGGTCTCGTAAGCAGCCTGGGCAAAAAGCACTTCCGGCCGAATACCGCTTTTCTTCCCGTATTCCCAGTAAAGAGGCACTGCATCGATAAAGCGTTGGTGGGCATTTTTGCCTTTCGCCCACTTAAGAGCATCAGCTTCAGTAATCTTTGCAGAACCTGCTATATAGGTAATAAAAGGTTCCGGTTCTGGTTCTGGCTCCGGGTCCGGTTCTGGTTCTGGCTCCGGGTCCGGTTCGGGCTTTGGCTCTGGATCAGGTTCTGGCTCCGGTTCCGGGTCCGGGTCCGGGTCCGGATCGGGCTCTGGCTTCGGACCAGGCTCTGGCTCTGGTTCCGGGTCTCGCCCTGGATCTTCATCCCCACCGGAGCCAGTGGGTAGTTCTTCTTTGTCTTCAGTTTCATCATCTTCAGTTAAAACTTTTTCTTCACGGACCAGCGTCCCGGAGGTTATGAAAACCAGGGTAATCCGGGCAGGCATTCGGGCATTAGCTGCTTTACCGTTTTGCAGGTATTCTCCAAGGTTAAAAACACTCCCATTTTTGAGAGCAGCAGCATAGTGATCTAAAAGCGAGCTGTAATCAAGGTATCCCCCGCCGTTGGTGTAGATGGCTGCAGGGGTTTTAGCTACATAGTCATCATAAAGACCATCTGACTGACCCAGCATCTTTTTGGCATAGGAATCGAGCAGCTCGTTGTAACAATACTGGTGGTAGCAGCCTTCATCGCTGCGGGCAACAAAAGCGGAAACAGCAGCAAAAGCAGTGGAGTTGAACAGCAAGAGCAAAAGAAAAACCAGGAGCAGGAGATAAACTTTTCTTTGCCAGTCATGAAAAACTTTGGATAGCAGGGCGGCCGGGTTTGCACCGTAACAATGAGGTATCACTTTATGGGTTTGCACTATACAGTCCCCCTTTTGAGGGACCGACAAAGGATAAAGAATAAAGAAAAACCAGATTCGGCGGCCTGGCTGTCTTAGCTCAGAAGAGCTTTAGACCCTTGGCTTTGCGTCCCTGCCTTTCGACAGGTTTGCCTTTGTCGGTCAGGTTTTATGTAAAGGATAACCAACGAAAAAAACCAGCTTCGGCGTCCTGGCTGCCATTGCTCGCTTGAAGAGCTTTAGGCCCTCGGCTTTGCGTCCCCGTCTTTCGACAGGTTTGCCTTTATCGGTCAGGCTTTATTTAACCGTTCCAGTTATTCAATTATTAAGCTTGCTTGCCTTGTGAATTATATCATAAACTATTTTGACTCTTTTGTCAATCGAAAAATGCAGTTATTTTTTTTCATTAGTCTGTTCCAGGCACCGATCGAGGGCATCGAGCCCAAAGTTGAGTTCCTCTTCATTGATAGACAGGGGTGGGGCGATAAAAAGATAGTTCCAGCGGATGTAAATGTATACGCCTTTATCCCGCAGGCATTTGTTGATCCTGGCCATGATCCCCGGGTCGGGACCATTCCATGGGGCCAGAGGCTCCTTAGTTTCTTTGTCTTTGACCAGCTCGACAGCCGAAAAGAGACCGATGGAGCGCACATCGCCCACTGTGGGATGCTTATCTTTGATCGCCTCAAGCCGTGCTTTTAATTTTTCACCCATGCGGGCCGCATTTTGAATAATGTTTTCTTCTTCGTAAACTTTAAGGGTAGCGATTCCGGCGGCGCAGGCCAGCGGGTGGCCGCTGTAAGTCAGGCCGTACCAGAACATTCTATCATCGTAGTAATCGGCTATTTTCTGGTTAACCACGACCAAACCAAGGGGCACGTACCCTTGCGTTACCCCCTTGGCTGTAGTCAGGACATCGGGAACTACATCCCAGTTATCCACCCCGAACCATTTTCCGGTCCTTCCCCAGCCGGACATAACTTCATCTACCGCCAGGAGCACCCCAAACTCATTGCAGATCTCCCTGACCCGGGGCAGGTATTCTTTCGGGGGCACAAAAACACCGTTAGTGCCTGTTACCGGCTCGAGAAATACGGCGGCTATCGATTCCGGGCCTTCATAAAGCATCACTTCGCGGATGTGCTCGGCGCATTCTATCCCGCAGCCGGGATAGGATTTGCCAAAACTGCAGCGGTAGCAGTAGGGATCGAAGAGGCGGACTACACCCGGCACGAGCGGTTCAGCCGGGAGGCGGCGCGGTTCGCCGCTTAAGCTCAGTCCGCCCAGGGTGGTCCCGTGGTAGGAGCGGTAGCGGGCCATAACCTTGTAGCGGCCGGTAACCTGGCGGACCAGGTTGAGGGCATTATCGTTCGACTCTCCCCCGCCCAGTGTAAAGAAAACCTTGTTCAAATCTCCGGGCGTATGCCTGACAACCTGCTCGGCCAGCAGGCCCCTGGTTTCATGGCCAAAGTTGGGGGCAATAAAGCAGAGCTTATCGGCCTGCTCCTTGATGGCCTCAATCACTCTGGGATGCTGGTGGCCGATATTAGTGTTGACCCACTGGGAAGAAAAATCAAGATACTTTTTCCCGTCCCGGTCCCAGAACCAGCAACCCTCACCTCCAACGATTTCATCGTAAGGCATGCCGCCCTGGACGGACCAGGACCGCAGCACATATTTTCTTTCCAGTTCTTCTGCCCTGGACAAAAAAACACCTCCTGGCATCATTGCGTACTGAATCACCGCTGCATGAAAAAGCTATACCGGTTTAGCGGTTTATGCGATCAGCCTCCGCCTACATAGGGGAGCACAGTGATCCGGTCCCCGTCTTTGACCCTGTGCTCAAGGGAGATGAGCTGATCATTAACTGCAAACTCGGCATTGACCAGCTTTTCGTCATCGATCAAGCTGTGGTTGAGCCTGTCTTCCCATTCCCGGGATAGATAAAAGGCCAGGTCCTGCAGCTTGATCGACTCTGCATCAAGCTCCAGAATATGGTCTTCGGGACGGCCCGATTTGGTGTAGGGGGGTAGCAGTTTTAACTCCAGTTTCATCATGATTATATAATTCTCTATAAAACCATTTTTACCTGCTGCAAAAACCGGGGGTAGTTTGTATTTATAGACGGGATGTCTCAGGAATAGCTCGCTCAGCACAGGGGACGGTTCCACCGTCTTCCCTTCAGCCTTAAAGCCATGCTTTAAAGGACGTTCGAACCGTCCCTGTGGCGCCGCTTATCACTTAACAATGGCAAGAGGCTGAATAGTTATTAATTAAGCATTGCGATCAATCGAGGGCGCCCCTGACGGCCTTAAAACCGGAAATTATATCGAGCAGTTCTTCAGTGATGGCAGCCTGGCGTTCCTGCTGAAAAAGGGTCTTCAGCTGATCAAGGCGCTCATTGATATTTTTTTCTGCTGCCTGCATCGCGGCCAGGCGGCTGGTATTTTCTGCAGCCAGGGACAGGGCGCAGGCCCGGTAGAGGGAAACAAAAAAGTACTGGCGCAGTAGGGCCGAGAGCAGTTGACCGGTGGGCATGGTGTAGGTGGGGAGCGACCGGGACTGCCAGGAGAGCCTGGCCCGGCGAAGGCCTTCCAGGTCGACGGGAAGCAGGATTTCAGTTTCGGGGCTGAAACCCGCTTGCAGGGGACGGTTGTAAAAAAGAAGCACCCGCTGCAAACCTTCTTCCGTGCGCCTGCGGTCGATGGTTTCAAGCAGGAGCTGAATAAAAGGGGTTATGGCGCTGATCGAGGTGGGCATATTGAAGCGATCCGGCATATTTACGGGGGCAGCGCCGAGCCTGCTGATGGCCTGTTCGCCGATGCCGATATAGATCCTGGAAGCTTCAGCCAGGCCGCCCCATTTTTCCGGGCCTTCACTTGCCAGGGCATGGGAAACAATCTGCTCGTTGAAGCGCCCGGCCAGGCCGTGGTCGGAACCGAAGACGAGCATTAAAACAGGTCCCCCGGAATCCCGCGCCGGGACGGCCGGCGCCCCTTGCGGTGAAGAGAGCACCACAGATAAGCCCAGTTCCACGGTATGGAAGTAATCGTCTAAGGATTCGGCTGCCTTCTCATACTGGCGCACGCTGGTAGCGGCCAAAGCCTTCATGGTCCTGACGATGGAGGAAAGGTCTTCTCCACTGGCGATTTGTTTTTGCAGGGCTTCCAGGGTTGAGCTCAAAATAAATAGTCCTTTCTGAAACTTTATTTTAGAAACAAGATCCCGGTTATAACCTGGCCGGCACCTGGGACTGAAAGGGCGCTTGAAGCAGGTCTTTTAAAATACCCCGGCCTTAACTAAACCCGGGCAAGCCGGTGCCATAAAAGTTGGATTTCAAAATGACCCCTTATATACATTGTCTACATCAGCATTTGTGAGATCGCTCAAAAAAGTCTTGCCAGATTTGCGCAGAACTTCAGAATTAAGGGCCTAATTTTACAGAACTGATTACCGGTTCAGTAATTAGAGTAAGTGCCCGGGTGTTTTTCGGCCGGTTAGTCCGCCTTCTCTTCCGTACCATAACCGGGACCGGCTTCACCTCCGGGTCCAGGAGCTAAAGCATCTACCTGGGAGTCTTTTTCATTCGCGAAAACAACCGCAAGGCCCTGCCGGGCCGCATTAACAATCGCTTCCCGGTCTTCTTCAGACAACGTTTCCCCTGCTTCGATCTTGCTGCAGGTAGCGGGCAGTTTTTCCATTACCGCTTCCCGAACCTTTTTCTCCGCTGCCGGGATCTTTTCCACTTCCAGGTCATCATAGAGCCCTTCGGTGACAGCCAGCAAAGCGGCGATCTGCTCCGGTATGGTTAAGGGTTCCAGCTCGGGCTGGGTCAGGACCTTGCGCACCCGGCGGCCGCGTTCGATGCTCTGGCGGGTTTTGTCGTCGAGGCGGGTCCCGAAGCGGGCAAACATCTCCAGCTCTTCGAACTGGGCATAAGAGAGGCGCAGATCGCCGGTGACAGCCCGGTAAGCCGGCAACTGGGTCTTACCGCCCACCCGGGAAACCGACTTGCCCACATCTACAGCAGGCAGGTGGTTGCGCTGAAACAGGTCGGGCGAAAGGTAGATCTGCCCGTCAGTAATGGAAATCAGGTTGGTCGGGATGTAGGCGGAGATGTTCTGGGCCTGGGTCTCGATAATGGGCAGGGCGGTCAGGGAGCCGCCGCCGTGCTCTTCGCGCAAATGGGTGGATCGCTCCAGCAGCCGGGAATGCAGGTAGAATATATCCCCGGGGTAAGCTTCCCGGCCCGGGGGGCGCTCCAGGAGCAGGGATAGCTCCCGGTAGGCTCGAGCGTGCAGGGTCAGGTCGTCGTAAACGATCAAGACATCGCGGCCCTGCTCCATGTAGTATTCGGCAATGGTGGTAGCCGCGAAAGGAGCTATAAAGCGCAGGCCCGGCGGGCCGTCCCCGGAGGCGACAACCACGGTAGTATATTCCATGGCCCCGTAATCACGCAGCTGGGCGATAAACTTGGCCGTATCCGCTCCCTGCTGGCCGATGGCGCAGTAGACGCAGAGCACGTCTTTACCGGCCTGGTTGATCATTGTATCAAGGGCGATGGCGGTTTTGCCGATCTGGCGGTCGCCTAAGATCAGTTCCCGCTGGCCCCGGCCGACGGGGATCAGGGCATCGACCACCTTGAGGCCGGTCTGCAAAGGTTCCGTTACCGGCGAACGGGCCATGATTGGCGGTGCTTCCCGTTCCACCGGCCTCCTTTCCTTGAAACTGAGGGGGCCCATGTTGTCCAGGGGCTGAGCGGATGCGTCGATGACCCGGCCGAGCAGGCCGTCACCCACAGGGATGTCGACCACGCGGCCGGTACGGCGGACCCGGTCGCCTGATACCACATGTTCTGATGAGCCGAGCATGATCACGCCCACCTGGCCCGGATCGAGGTTGAAGGCAATCCCGGTGATGCCGCCCGAAAATTCGACCAGCTCATCGGCCCGCACCCCTTCCAGCCCGGAAACGCGGGCGATCCCGCTGCCGGTGGAAAGCACGGTGCCGGTTTCTTCCACTTTGAGATCAGAAGGGATTTCCTCCAGGGCCTTTTCGAAAGCTTTATCGGCGCTGTCCACCGCCCCGCGCAGGGCATCTAAAAGAGACCCCCGGTCAGGATCCTGCCTGGTCATCCCCGGGCACCTCCTTTCCGCCTGCTTCCCCGCTTACTGCCGGGAAATTTTGCTCCACCTCTTTTAAAACCTGCTCTTCTAAATCTTGCAGGTAGCTGTCGATATTCCAGGCTACCCGGTAGCCGCCGGCATCAAGCTCCAGGCCGCAGATCAGGCCGGGGTCGGTAACCGCATCGAGGTTTAAATTATCCCCTGCTGCAGGGACGAGATCCCGCAGGATTTCTTTAAACTCTTCCACCCGGCCGGGACCGGTTTCGAAAGCGCTGTGCAGGGTGATTTCATCTTCACCTGCCTCAAGGGCTTTTTTCAACTCCGAGCGGTCCTGATCAGGGAGGCGGTTTAGCTTTTTTAAAAACATTGCCCAGATCAGCTCTTCCAGGCGGGCGTCGGCCAAGTCCTGCAAGCAGCGGCGGGCTACAGTACAGGCCTGGTGGCCGATACGGCGGCGCAGTTCAGCGGTGAAGGTTTCTTTTTCGCGTTCAAATGATTCCTGCCAGCGGCGCCTGGTTTCATCAACCTCCTGCCGGGCTTGATCAAGCAGCCCCCGCTTTTCCTTTACGGCTTCTGCGCGGGCATTTTCGATAATCTCCTCTTCTTTTTCTTCCAGTTCCTCCGTTTTGAGGCGGTAGTGCTGCTGTTCCTGTTCGGCTTCTTCTTTCTTATCCTGGGCCACTTCTTCGCGCTGCACGATTTTCTGCTCCCGCTCATCCATGGCCCGGATCACCGGTCCGTAGAGAAACCGGCGCAGCAAAAAGACCAGGATCATAAAATTGATGATTTGAAATATAATGGTATACCAGTCAATAATCATAGACTTTCTCCTCGCTGCTCAGGCTTGCTTTGCCCAACCCGGATACTGGAGGCCGCAACCCGGCCTGCTTAAGGAAGGAAATAGGTCCAAAAGGGGTTGGCAAAAATCAGGATCATGGTTACCACGAAACAGTAAATCGCTGTTGATTCGATCATGGCCAAACCGACA
>SL_5KL_010_SEDDRAFT_10000742_pt1 | contig 20643 bp, 17 predicted proteins | sample SodLakKL_010_SED_FD_9118 | JGI IMG/M metagenome (IMG submission 9118)
CGCCGCACCGGCACCAAGTGACGCGCCGCACTTGGAACAGAATTTGGTCTCATCCGGGTTTTCGGTACCGCATTTTGGACAAAACATATTCACCTCCTAACCAGGAATCTACACCATTCGTTGGTTACGTGTCAATAGCCTTGCCGGTCTTGTTGCCGCCACGGAGGAAGTCTGCGGAACGGATAAACCTCCAGGCTTCGCTGAGAGGGACGGGAAACCGGCGTCGGAATGACGGAAGCGAACTCCCGCGGTCGAGATGACGGAGAGAACCCCTGTGCGGAAACCAACCAATGTGGCAGGATAAGATAACCAGAAGGGCAGTCGGTGCTTACAGAGCTTCGTCCTGCGGGGAGACCCAGGTGACTGAAACCACCTTATCGTCTTCACCCAGGCCCATTAGCCGGGCTCCCCGGCCGCCTCTACCCTGGACCGAAACCTGAGCCATAGGGATGTTCACCACGTTGCCCTTGCTGGATAGCATCACCAACGAGCCCTGGGGCGAAACGAGTTTGGAGGCAACCAGGTTGCCCGTCTTCGGGCTCACCCTGTAGGCGCGCACCCCCTTGCCTCCCCTGTTGTGTACAGGGTAGTTCTTGATCGGGGTCAGCTTGCCGAACCCCTTTTCAGTTACGGTCAGAACATAAGCATCGGGGAACACGATACCCATGCCGACGACATGATCATCGACGAGGCGGATGCCGCGTACGCCTCCGCTGGCGCGAGAAGCAGTCCTCAAGTTGGAAGCCTTGAATCTAATAGCCTGGCCGTTTCGAGTGACCAGGATAACCTCGTCTTCGCCGCCCACCACGCCGACCGAGATGAGGGCATCTTTGTCTTTCAGCGCCATGGCGATGATGCCGCTTCTCCTGATCGAAGCGAAGGCGCTGAGAGTGGTCTTCTTTATCACACCGCCCCTGGTAGCCATTAACAGGAAGTAATCGGAAGGAAAGCTCGTTATCGACAGCACCACGTTTACACCAGGGCTATCCCCTTGGCGGTGCGGGATGAATCCTGAGGGATCTCATAGCACTTAAGGGAGTAAACCTTGCCGGCGGCGGTGAAGAAGAGCAGACTATCATGAGTATCCGCGATCAGAATATGGTTGACCGTATCGCGGTCCCGGACTACCATGCCGATGACCCCCTTACCCCCGCGGCGTTGCAGCCGATAGGTGGTGGCAGGAATCCTCTTGATGAACCCCCTCTCGGTCAGGGTAACTGCCATTGCCTCGTGAGGGACAAGGTCTTCCGTGCGGAACTCTTCGACTTCCTCTTCTTCCACCACGGTACGCCGGGGATCACCGTACTTGGACTTAAGCTCCTCAACGTCCCGGGCTATGAGCGACAGTACCTTCCTGGGGTTGGCGAGCAGGTCCTCGAGGTAGGAAATGTTCTTTATCACAGCGGCATACTCTTCCATTATCTTGTCCTGCTCAAGCTTGGCGAATCTACGAAGCGGCATATCGAGGATGGCTTGCGCCTGAATCTGTGAGAGCGAAAAGGCCGCCATCAACTCGGCCCGAGCGGACTCCACAGTCGGCGACTGTCGGATGATCTTGATCACCTGCTCTAGGTTATTGAGAGCAACTCTGAAGCCTTCGAGGATGTGGGCCCTGTCCCTCGCCTTCTCGAGCTCGAACTGAGACCTTCTGGTGATGACCTGAAAACGGAAGTCGATGTAGGAGGTGAGCGCCTCTTTGAGGTTGATTACCTTGGGTTGTCCGTGCAGCAAAGCGACCATGTTGATGAAGAAGGCGGTCTGCATCGCGGTGTATTTGTACAGGTTATTAAGCACCTGTCGGGTCTGGGCCTCTTTCCTGAGCTCAATCACGATGCGCATTCCTTCCCTGTCCGACTCGTCGCGTACCTCGGCTATTCCCGAAATTCGCCTGTCCTTGACCAGCTCCGCTATCCTCTCCACCAGGGCTGCCTTATTCACCTGGTAGGGAAGCTCGGTGACCACTATCTGCCTCTTTCCTCCTTTGCTGGTCACCTCGCCGGCTCTCGCCCGAAGCACGATCTTGCCCTGCCCCGTGCTGTAAGCGCTGTCTATGCCTTCCCGGCCCCGGATGATTCCGGCGGTGGGGAAATCGGGCCCTGTGACCAGTTCCATCAGTTCTTCCACCGTCGCATCGGGATTATCGACCAGGTGGCCGATGGCGTCGCATATTTCGACCAGATTGTGCGGCGGTATGTTGGTGGTCATGCCTACGGCTATGCCGGAGGACCCACCAATAAGCAGGTTGGGCAACCGGGCCGGCAAGACCGTCGGTTCCTCGAGCGAACCATCGAAGTTGGGGGCAAAATCGACCGTGTTCTTGTCGATATCAACCAGCATTTCCTCGGCGATCTCAGAAAGGCGGGCCTCCGTATATCTCATGGCGGCCGGCGGGTCATTGTCGATGCTCCCGAAATTGCCCTGCCCGTCCACGAGCGGATATCTTAGAGAAAAGTCCTGAGCCATGCGCACCATGGCCTCATACACCGGCGAGTCTCCGTGGGGATGATACTTGCCGAGAACTTCGCCGACGATGCGTGCGCTCTTCTTGTACGGGCTGTTGTACCGCAATCCCAGCCCGTGCATGGCGTACAGAACACGCCGTTGTACCGGCTTCAGCCCATCACGCGCGTCGGGCAAGGCCCGGGAGACTATGACGCTCATGGCATAGTCGAGATAGGAGCTCTTCATCTCCTGTTCGATGTCGATGGGCTTTACGATTGCTGCTTCTGCCAAATTCAGATTCCTCTCTCAGTTTCTTCGCCGACAACGGTGAACCCCTCAGGCAGAGGTTCCGTCTCGCGGCCGGTTTCCTCTTCATCCTCGAAATCGCCGAGTTCCAGCATGCCCTCACTCTCCTCGGCGATGGCACCTCGTTTGAGGAGGCTTTCCTTGATGCGTGTGCGTAACTGCTCCTCTGCCTTAACCGGGAAAGAGGGACGTCCGACCTGGCTGGGGTGTTTGTAGACTTCCTTGATAACTACCTGCACCTTGTCTTCCTCTAAATTGAGGATTGCTGCCTCGTACCTGTTCCCACCCTGCATCAACTGAACGAGGCGCGACCCCTGTTTCGGCTCCACCTTTCCCAGGTACTCTCCGTCGTCACTCTTCACAAGTAAGTGCTGCCCCTGCACTTCCAGGTGCACCTGGTCGCCGAAGGACGTTTTCGCCAGGACATCCCTCGAAGCCGGCCTGTGCAGACTGACCACAGCAGCTTTGCCCGTCTCAGTCATGAACAGGTCAAGCGCAACTCTCCTTGTTGCCCCTTTTGCCGCGGCGCTCTTCTGCGCGCTCTCATCCAGCGCCGCCATAGACTCCGAGAGACTGGTCAAACGGGTCAGGTTCTTCTTGGCAATGCTATTGTCGGGGGCAAGCTCCAGGGCTCTGTAATAGGCTTCCTTAGCCCCGTCCAAATCTCCCAACTCCGTCAGGGCCCGACCAAGACGGTTATACGTCTCCGCATCGGCGGGAAACTGCTCGATTATACTCCTGTTTGTCGCCTCCGCCTCCTCCCACCGGCCCTGCAGAGCCAGGTCTATGGCTTCCTTGCTCAGCCTCTGTTTTAACCGAGCTTTTTCTTCCTCTTGTTGTCGGTAGGCCCCCAAATACATTTCCATCCCACTAACTTAAGATTTCGGGCCGGGATTGTCAAGTTCGCTCTTCGGTGCTTCATCCTTGCCCCGATAAGTAAAGAATCATATAATAGCACAGAAGACGGGGCGTGGCGCAGTCGGTAGCGCGCAGCGTTCGGGACGCTGAGGTCGGAGGTTCAAGTCCTCTCGCCCCGATTTGTTCCACACCGACCACCGGTGTGCGGGGTTCTGGTCGGGCAACTGCCTCACCAGAGTGACACGTCTCCTTGATGGCGTCATTGGCGACACGATTCGAACACATCTCTTTGTTGCCGACAACCGATGGTGTAGAATGTGCTGATGAGTGGCGAGCGGACGAATACCGAAGCCGATACCTGGGTAAGCGTAAGGCGGGCTGCCGGCGCCGCCGTCACCTCAATCCGTGGATACAGGGTCACCGATGTGACCTTTTCCGAGACCGAAACCTGTCCCACCTTCATGCTGGCCAATATCAACCCCAGGTTCGACGTAGGCCATAACCTGGCGCGCATGGAAAGCATTGTACAGATAGCCCACGAGCTGAACGCCGATATCCTTGTCTTTCCCGAGTTGTGTATCTCCGGCTACGTTTGGGATGCCGAGCACCAGGTGGAGGTGCAGGAGGAACTGAAAGCCAGTGACAACCACCGGCCGGAGGTCAAGCGGGTGCTTGACCGCATAGATGCCGGGCTGGTCGATGGCGGTGATGGGCCCAAGATGGTCCTGTTCGGGAACGTAAGAAGGGACAGAAGCCACGGGAAGACCCACGATAGCACCTTTGTGATGGCGTCGGGCATCGATTACAACGACGTGTTCTATGACAAAGTATTCCTGACGCCACTGGAGAAGCTGTTTTTTGACAGAGGAAGCGACAGAAGGTTGGTGCTGGAGACCCGTTGGGGAAGGACCGGCATCCTGATGTGCTACGATCTGTGTTTTGTCGAGATGGGTAAGAGGTATGCCTTCGGCGACGAGGTAGACGCCATGATTACCACGGCTTGCTGGCGGACCGAAGCGGTGCGTGAGTATCCTTCGCTCAAGCTCAGACTGGATAACTACTATCAGTTCATATGGCGACTGATGCACTCAGCGCTGGCTGCCCATAACCAGGTTTGGAGCATAGGTGTTAACTGTGTGGGCAGCTTTGAAAAGACGGGCGGGCGCTTCTGCGGCGAGAGCGGCGCCTGGAGCCCTTCAGGGATCCCGCTGATACATGCCTCAGATGAGGAGGAAGAACTGATCGTTATCCGGGATCTCGAGATACGCGGGCACATGAGGCACCAGGCGAAGGAAGACTTTGACTACAGCCTCGACTTCGACGAAGTCTACCGCCACATACGGGACATCCAGCCCAGGCGGGTGTCTCTCGACCATCTGTGAAGTAACCCGGCCACAACGCCCCCTGCCCCCGGCGTGGCGATGTGTGATTACACGGCGCCCGCTTGATTCGTCTGAGCACACTGTATCGGTCTGTAGTGCCAGGCGTCTGCTACTTCGGTCCTGTGCCCGGTGCTGGAGTCGCCGGGGTTGCTGCGATCATGGCTGCGCCGAGGGCGGTCACGATCTGGGGCTGAGGTGGCACCAAAAGGTTAATGCCGAGTTCGTCCTCTATGGTTCTGACGAGAGCATCGTTGAGCGCGCCGCCGCCGCAGAGGGCGCATGGCTCCTCCAGTCCGGTCCTCCTGACCAGTGAGGCAGCCTTGCTTGCCAGGGCGCGGTTGACGCCGGCGGCGATGTTCTCCTTCCGGATGCCCTCGCTTACTCTGGTGATAGCTTCAGATTCGCCGAAAACAGCACACCCTGTGCTGAATGTGATGGGACTATCCGATCTCGCTGAAAGCGGGCCGAACTGGCTCAGGTCCACGCGCAGTACATTGGCGATGACCTCGATGAAGCGGCCGCTGCCCGCGGCGCATTTCTCTGTGAAGGCGAAGTTGGTCACCATGCCTTCTTCGCTCAGGCGTATCGCTCTTGTGGACTGACTGCCTATGTCGATCACGGTTCTCGCTTGCGGGAAGACGTTCTTGATGCCCCGGGCAGTGCAGACTATGTCGCCCGCCTTCCGGTCGGCAAAATAGACGTTGTCGGCGCCGACCCCGGTGGAGACGGTGCCCGTCAGGTCGTCTTCGCTCAGTCCCGCCTGTCTGACCAATTCCTTCCTTATGACCTCGGCGGATGCCCGGTAGTTAGCCCCCGATGAGATTACGTGCCAGCCCACCAACTCGGAGTCTTTGGTTATGACTCCCTTGCTGTAGGCCGAGCCCACGTCGACACCCACAAACCAGTTCACAGGTCCTCCTCAGCGAAGAAGGTGGCTTCCTCCAGTCGACGTGTTCCGGTGGGCAGGGTTCCGTCCTCTGCCGCCTCTCTGTAGGCCTCGTTTGCGATAATGGCAGCGCCAAGTGCGCCGGTGAGGAGCGGTTCTTCGGGAACCAGAACGTCGCGGCCCAGGCTTTCTCTCATCGCCCTCACCATGCCCGTGTTCATGGCTACGCCACCGGTGAGCGCCAGGTCGGGCTCTATTACGAGTCTCTGTGCCAGAGCGGCTACGCGGCTGGCCAGGGCGATGTGGAGTCCGGCTACGATATTCTCCAGGGGTTCACCGCGGGACAGCAACGCCACCACCTCCTGTTGTGCGAAGATAGTGCACAGGTTGCTGATCTGGACTCTTTTCGTGGCTTTGGAAGCAATGTCTCCCATGTCTTCGAGCCTGATACCGAGCGTGGCCGCAGTCGCTTCCAGGAATCTGCCGGTTCCGGCGGCACACTTGTCGTTCATAACGAATCCGATCAGTCTGCCGCCATTGATCTTCATGCACTTGACATCCTGGCCGCCTATGTCGATAGCAGTCTTCACGCCGGGGAAAAGGCTGAACACGCCTCTGGCATGGCAGGAAAGCTCTGTTACCTGGCGGTCTGCGAAAGGAACGTTGACCCGTCCGTAGCCCGTTGCTACGATATACGAGATGTCGTCGATCTGCAGCCCTGCCTGCTCCAGCGCTCCTCGCATGACCTCGTTGGCAAGACGGCGGTGCTCCGGACCCGTGGGACCCTTGACGGCCGAGAGCAACTCGCCGCCCTCGTTCGTCAACACGGCCTTGGTCATGGTGGATCCTACGTCAATACCGGCGAAGTACACGCGAACCTCCTGGCGGGCTGACTTCAGGCGATCGTCTCAAGGAAGGCCTCGACCCTGGTCCTCAACGGGGCCAGGGCTCCTGTTGTGTAGTCGTATTCTATGTATGTGCTGGGGAGTCCAAGGCTCTCGAAATAGTCCTTTAGCGCCGGCATCTCAAAGGCAAAAGGATCACAATACCTGACGAGCAGCATGATGGCGCCATTGATATTCCATTCCCTGATGATGTCATCAAGGTAGCCGAAACGGCTTTGCAGGTCTTTGGTATACTCCTTGCTGGTCTCGCCCGGGCTGGCCTGCCTGAAGGTGCGGGCACATGTAATCTCGTTGAGGTAATAGCGGGCCAGGTCCACCAGCGGGTTGCCGGTCAGTTTCACATCGGCTCTATAGGCCCTGACCCCGCCACAGCTATCGTCCAATACCACGTTTGCCTTAGCTTCGAATACCTGCATGACATCGGCGTCGTCAAGGGTGCTGCCCCAGAGGAGCAGACGTGCCGGCTTCTTCTCCGGTCGGTCGGTACGATCCCTCGCCTCACCTATGACCTCAGTCAACAGGTCGTTCCCTTCAGCCACCGGCAGGCCCATTACGGCCTTCACTACCTGGAGGATCTCAGTCCCTGAGATAGCTGGCGGAGAGGTCTTCGTAAGATCATATAGCTGCCTTACCAGACCTCGCTGGCGGTTATGATAATCGATAGCTTGCTTGAGCCTGTCGGCGGACAACTCCCTGCCGGCGAATGCCTCCAGAGTCTTTCTGAAATCGTCCAACTGGCTCGTGAAGTACTCCACGGCCTCCGGGCGAACGGTAACCGGCATGTCTATGAAGTGGAAGTAGGGATGGTCGGTATACGACTCCCAGACTCGGGCCGTCTTCTCCTGGGGATCGCTGGAGTGAATGGCAACCATTCCGTCAAGGAAGTCGTTCTTTCCCTTCAGCGCACAGTCCAGGCAGCTGCGCATGACGGCGCAGAACGACCCCGGCAAAGCCCTGTCTGCTTCAGTGACCGGCTCCCTTATGTCGCCGCATGCCCGGTAAGGTATAAGGTCAAGGGCCGTAAGCATCTCGACCGGCACGTAAACACAGGGGTAGCCTATGAGCTTTCGGCCTTCTGCTTTGAGTTCCCTGGCTCTGCGCGAACGATTCGAGTATATCTCTTGGGCTTTGCTGAGACCGCTGCTTTGATCTGACATCGCTTCTCCTCGTGAAATCGGGATCGTGGTTTCGCTCACCAGTCTAACCCTTCCTGCTGCCTGACCATCCTGTAGTGGTCCATGGTTTCCTCGAACGGCTCGGCCCTGGCCAGAGCGTCCTCCGTGTTAAAGAGGCGCAGGTCTACGATATCCCCTTCGATACTCAGTGACGGCACCTTCAGTTTCTCCATGAGCATGTCCGCGACGTAGGGCAGGTGCGTGGAGGCGCTGCGGCAGCTGATTAGGGGATGGAGCATTGCCCCGTCGCACTTCCACTCCCTGGCATACTTCAGATAAGGGTAAGCGAAGGCTCCGCCGAGCACTTTCTGTTGCCGGGCGTCCTCGTAGTAGCCGGCGAAGAACTGCAGGCTGAATCTGGTGATGCGCTCCAGCGGGTCGCTGACTGCCATGACATCGGGGTCGATCGGAATGGGGGGACGATAGCCGAAGCTCTCCACCACGAAGCTCCATCCTCTCTCGGCCAGCTTATCGAAGAAGGCCAGGCTATGCCAGGGGGGGAGTTCCGCGAACACCAGTCTGTACTTCTCCTCAGGGACGGCGCCTATTCCGCTATCGACTCTGGCTTTCACCTCCCTGTACATGTCCTGATAGAGTCTGAGCGAGTCCTCGAGGTCGCCTGCCAGAAACAGGGCGGCCGGCATGGCGCTCCAGAAATCGCGGCTGTGCATCGGACAAGGCTTGACTTTCCGCAACTCGTTGACTTCATGCCAAACGCGGTTGACCTCTATCATCAGATTCGTGATTCTATCCAGCCTGTCCCAGTCCATCTTCCTGCCCACCATCGTCTCGACAAAGGCAACGAAGTCCCGCAGGTGCTTGACGCCTAGAGTCACCATCGCGTCATAGTATCCTTCCATAAAGAATTCCTTGACGCCGGGGGTGGGGGCCTCCAACGTCCAGACCGGCGCATCCATGTAACGACCCAGCGCTTGGAACCATTTGTATCTTGCGTCGCAGATGGCCGCCGAGGACATCAGGAACAGGGGTTTCGGCATTCCGCCTAGGGGTGCCTCCGGAGGTATTTCCCCTCCCAACTCCTTCATCATCCTTGATGCATAGCCAAGCGTGGTCAGGCTGTAGCCGCAGAGGTGAGTGGGAAAGCCCTCGGCGTCGGCCCGGTCCAGATATTGCTGGGCCACGCCCATGGCTGCGGCTATGGCCCCGTAGTTCTCAGGATAGACCACTTCGATGTCCATGGCCTTAAGGATGGGATCGCCGTAGTAGAAATTGAGCATACCCCAGACAGCGGGTTTGCCCGACTGTATCGCTTCAACGCTCTTCAGATAGGTTTCGTTAACCTTGGCCCTCAGCGGACGCATCGATTCCAGGCGGTTTATCGCCCTCTTCTCTTTATCCTGGGCTGTCACTGATGCACCTCCTCAAAGAGTTCACGTGTGGCGGTGATGGTTGGCGGACAAACCGGCATTGGAAAGCGATGCTAGCACAAAAAGGGGAAGCAGTCGAGTTACGTACTGCTGGTTGGCCGACTGCCTCGAGCGGTTAATGCGAGCGTCGACGACCGGGGGGTTCGCGGAGTGCCTGATAGCATTCATGGTGCTATAATTCTACCCGGCAGCGATGAACGGTCCGTTGCAGGAGAAAAGATGGGGAAAGAGAACAGGCTCCTGTCATTCTTGGCGCTGGTCCTTATTGCCGCCCTGATGTTCAGCTCGCTCCCTGCTGAGGCAGGCGGCAGTGCTGATCGTGTCGTGTCACTGGCGGCATCCAGAGATGCCCTGCAACAGGAGTTGTGGTCCCTGGTTGGCAGCGGCTTTGTCGGCATAGCTCATTCGGAGGAAGAGGGCGAGGTGATCGTCTTTGTCGAGGACGAACACGCGAAGCAGAAAGCACCGAGCTCCTTCGAAGGCTACCCCGTGCGGGCGGAGGTTACCGGAAGACTAGAGGCGTTTTCTACGCAGGCCGCCCCCGTGGTCGAACTCAGTGCATGCAGGCAGGAAGAGGTTAGGCCTCTGATGGGGGGGGCGAGTCTGTCGGCCTGGATTACGAGAGGACCCTGGCCGGTCCTGTACGCGGGAACCCTGGGNATGGTTACCTATGACAACAAGGTGCTCTCCAATGCGCATGTTATCGCCATGGAATCCGATACCCAAGCTTTCATTGATATCGGGACACCCATCATACAGCCGGGAAGCCGCGATGGAGGAAGACTGGCCGATAGGGTGGGGGAACTGGAGGCGTACATTCCTATCGACTTCGGGCCGGACGCGCAGAACTACGCCGATGCCGCTATCGGCAGCATTGATACCGGTGTTAGCGGTTCTGCCGGTGAGCAGTTTGATGAGCGAGGCAATTACTGGATTGAAGGGTGGACGGAGGTGTCCAGGGGAGACTACGTACGGAAATCAGGGCGGAGTACTGGTGTTACCACGGGTAAGGTGGTCCATACCAATGCCTCGGTTTGGATCAACTACGGCGATGAATCGGCCTATTTCGTGGACCAGATCGTGGTAGAGCAGGAGGACTGGTCGTTCGGAAAGCAGGGCGACTCAGGGGCAGCAGTGGACAAGGACGGCCGGTTTGTGGGACTGGTTTTCGGTGGTTCTGAAACCCGGGCGGTCATCTGCAAGGCGGAGTACATTATCGATGGGCTTGGAATCGCCGTTGAGGTTCCGGAAGGCCGGTCCAGTCTCGACATCTCAAGCACTTCCGGCGGGTTGGTCGCTGAACCAGGCGAGGGGAGGTTTATCTACGATGACGGGACAGCGGTCGGTCTCGTCGCCGAGCCTGAGCAAGACTTCCAGTTTGTGAGATGGGGCGGCGACGTGGATACCGTCGGTGATGTGTATGCCAAACAGACCACCATCACCATGGATGGTTCGTATTCGATCACCGCTGAGTTCGAGTTGCGGGACGGTTTGTCTCGCCTCGCCCTGTCCAGCGCTCCCGGCGGTCAAGTGACCGTGCCCGGCCAAGGCACGTTTGTGTACGAGACCGGGACAACCATCGATCTTGTTGCCGAGGCCGACGATGACTACCGGTTTGCGCAATGGACCGGAGAAGTGGACACCATCGGCGATGTCTACGCTGTCGCAACCAATATCACCATGGATGATTCTTACTCCGTAACCGCCGACTTTGAACTCCTGGAGGACCGCTCTAGTCTGAACATCTCCAGTACTTCAGGCGGCACAGTCACCGCGCCTGGTGAGGGGGTATCTATTCACGATACCGGCACGACGGTTGATCTTGTAGCTGAGCCGGAGGAAGACTTCCGGTTTGTCAAATGGACCGGTGACGTGGAGACCATCACCGATGTCCACGCTGCGGAGACTACTATCGCCATGCACGACTCCTACTCCATCACTGCCAACTTCGAGTCATGGCAACCTGCCCCACAGGTGCAGTTGACGATATCGAGTACCGACGGTGGCTCCGTGGCAGATCCGGGCGAACGGTCGTTCGCTTTTCCGCTGGGCACACAGGTAAACCTTGTTGCTGTATCTGAAGAAGGCTACCGCTTCGTCGGTTGGTCGAGCGATGCCGACACCATCGCCGACACCACTGCCGCTTCAACGACGATCGTAATGGAGAGTTCCTACTCCGTGAGGGCCGATTTCGAGAGGATTCCCGCGCGGTGCTTTATCGCCACCGCAGCCTATGGCACTCCGATGGTCGAGGAAGTGCAGATCCTGCGTGACTTCAGAGACGGATATCTGATAACCAATCCGCCGGGACAGGCCTTCGTATGTCTCTACTACAGGATCAGTCCACCGGTAGCGGAGTTCATAACCGATCATCCCGGCCTCAGGCCGATCGTCAGAGCGGCTCTGGTACCTGCTGTGATCATGAGCGGCGCGGTGGTCAACACGTACCCATCCCAGAAGGCGGCCGCGGCCGGTCTGTTGGCCCTGTTATCTGTGGTCGTGATGGCGTNGGTGACGGGGTCGCGAGGCAGAGACTCAGAGTCTACTAGCGTGTGAGACCGGGTGTGAGCGTGTGCGGGTCGGGGATGGTGCCAGGTAAGATACTGTAGCGTTCCGGCGAGTGCCGGGCTTATGATTGAAAAGGGATGTCGCAGAGAAACTTGACAGTATGTCGGCAGGCATATAACATAGTTTGTGAGCCCGATGCTTCGGAGGAAGCAACTGCTGTCGGAGGAGTTAGGACATGAGTAAACACATCGGTGTCGTGCTGGCGGCTTTGCTGATTGTAATTGTGTCCCTGGTCTTCTTACCCTTCGGCCATGTCAGCGCCGGGGGATGGGTAGCCAACCAGGGGTTCGAGGCGGGCGAAGAGGGATTTCCGCGTGAGTGGGCCGTGACCGGAAACGCGAGACGTGTGGATACGCCCCCCATCTACTCAGGTAACTGGAGTGCCCAGCTAACTGGGCCGGGTGACACGCTCACCCAGTGGGTCGGAGGAGTCGTCGGGCTGACGCGCTATGATGTTTGGGGGTGGATATACGCATCTCGAAATGTCACCGGTGTGATCCGTGTCGACTTCTGGCAGGAACAGGGGGGGAGGCAACTGAGTCCGACAACGACGCTCTCCGCCACCGACACAGCTGGTGCCTATGTGCAACAGGGCACGACGGTGAGCGCGCCCGCCGAAACGACCCATGTAAGGATCCGTCTCATGGGCACCGACTGGGGCACCGGTGGAGAAGTGCGGTTCGATGGAATCGGTTTCTATCCGGTACGGCGTGACTGTTTCATCGCCAGCGCAGCCTATGGCACCCCGATGGCGGAGGAGGTGCAGGTGCTGCGTGAATTTAGAGATGGCTTCTTGCTGACCAACCGGCCGGGACAGGCCTTCGTGGAGTTCTACTACACGATCAGTCCATCGATATCGGGCCTGATCGACGAATACCCTGGCCTGAGGCCGATCGTGAGGGCCGCTTTGACGCCTGCTGTGGCCATTAGCGCCGTGGTGGTCAACACCACCCCCTCTGAGAAAGCGGCTGCCGCGGGTTTGGTGGCCCTGGCCTCGGTCGCAGTAGTCGTGTGGACAGCGAGGCGGCGCTACAAACGTACACAGCGAGTCTGCAACTGAAGTTGCGCCGTGGCTTTGTGCATCGCTTGTGGCCGTACCGATGAGGCGCCACGATCCTCTTTACTGCATCCGCACTGAATTCAGACGTATGCCGGGTTCGTTCTGACTCCGGTCCTCTGCGGGTGACGGACAGGCAAGAGAGTCTGCGGCGGGCCATGCGCGATCCATGATGCTATCGTGTCCGTACGCATCATATGTACGACCGGGCAAGCTTGAAATAGCTCTGGGCCGCGGATAATACTCTTGCCTTTTCCTCCTCGGGGATATAGGGGTCATCGAGCTTGAAGCTCTCCACCTTGCCACGGACGTAGGCCCGGTAGCACTTATAGAAATCCAGCAATCCGAGGAGCCCTTCATCACGGCTCAGCCCGACATAGGTGTCTACCAGGTGTACCGATAGGGCCGACTGCTGGTAACGGTCCAGGTCCATGGCTAAGAAGGCTATCTCAGAAGCTACGTCGGAATACCGGAACCTGTCGTTGAACTCGATGCAGTCGTAGATACAGATATCGTCGGTGAAGCAGACGTGGGCGGCATGGAGATCGCCGTGGCAATCCCGTATCTTGTCCTCGGCGACCCGCCGGTTGAACAGTTGCCTATTGGCATCGATGAAGCGATCGGTGTAATCGCGGATACGCCGGTATTCCTCGGCAGTGATCGATGAGCCGATATACTTCTCGGTCTGCGTGAAATTCTCGTCACAGTTGCGGCGGATAACATCCAGCCTGCCGAAGGAGGCGATACTCTCGTCTGTTTGGGTCGCCTTGTGAAACCGCACCAGCTTAGCAGCTACTGTGGCTACCATATCCGTAGTGACCTGACCCTGAGGCAATAGGACATCCATCATACGGTCACCGGGCAATTGCTTCATCTTGACGGCGTACTCAATCGCCTCGCCCGGCCCTTCGAACGAGAGACGGCCCGCTGACTCGACAACGGGCACCACGGCCAGATAGGCCGTAGGGCAGAGGCGCCTGTTCAACTCCAGCTCCTGATGGCAGAAGAACCGTCGCTTTTCCAGAGTGGTGTAGTCCAGGTAGCCCAGGTCGACCGGCTTCTTCACCTTATATACATATTCGCCTGTCAGAAAGATAAAGGACATCTGGGTCTGTGCCAGTTCCACCTCCCGGGGGTTGTGAGGATAGGCTTGAGGCTCAAGAAGGGTTCTCACGGCAGACGGCGAAATCGACACAGTACCTCCAGCCAGAATCAGGTCCGTTCCCAAACGGCTGCCATACCCTGGCCTCCGCCGATACACATTGTTTCCAGGCCGCGACGCAGGTTCCTGCGCGCCATGTCATGGACGATGGTGACCGCTATCCTGGCGCCGGTACAGCCTATGGGATGACCCATGGATATGCCGCTGCCGTGGGGATTGACCTGGTCGAGATTCCAGTCGAGCTCTTTCATGCAGCCCAGTACCTGGGCGGCAAACGCCTCGTTCAGTTCGATGACATCGAAATCCCCACCGCCGAGCCCCGTCTTCCTGAGCACCTTTCTTACTGCCGGCACAGGGCCCAGTCCCATGTACTTCGGGTCTATACCTCCTGAAGCCCAGGCCCTCAGGGTCGCCAGGGGCTCGAGACCCAGTTCTTCGGCCTTCTCCCGGGACATCAGGATCAGCGCGGCGGCGGCATCGTTGATCCCCGACGAATTGCCCGCGGTGACCGTGCCGTCCTTGCGGAACGCCGGAGCGAGCTTGGCCATCTTCTCCATGGAGGTGTCCATAGGCCGCTCATCGGTATCGAAAAGCAGGGGCTCTCCCTTCCTCTGCGGGACAGGGAACGGCACTATTTCGTCCTTGAACAGGCCCTCTGTTATGGCTTTGCGGGCGCGCACATGACTGAGATAGCCTATCTCATCCTGTTGTTCCCGGGTGAAGCCGTATCTGGCAGCTATCTCCTCTGCGGTATTGCCCATGTGGTAGCCGTAGAATATCTCCCACAGCCCATCATAGACCATGAGGTCTATGAGCTCCCCCCTGGCCTGGACATCCATGCGGTAACCCCAGCGGGCCTTGGGGAGGAGGTAGGGGGCGCGGCTCATGGACTCCATACCGCCGGCCACCACGACATCGGCCTCGCCTAACATGATAGATTGTGCTCCCAGGGTGATGGCTTTCAGACCGGACGCACAGACCTTATTCACTGTGAAGGCCGGCGTTTCCCTGGGTATGCCGGCATAGAGGCAGGCCTGGCGAGCCACGTTCTGTCCCTGTCCTCCCTGGAGGACATTCCCCATTATCACCTCGTCGATCTGGACGGGGCGCAGCTTCGAATCATATGTATGATGCTTCTTCTCCAGCTCTATCGTTCTGTCGCTTCTGAGTGCGTCCGGCCCGCAGGCGACCAGTTCTTCGCCGGACTGTGGCCTCAACCCCGCCCGCTCGAGCGCCTCTCTGATCACCGCCGCGCCCAGATCCACAGCGGATATATCCTTCAGGGCGCTACCGAACGCCCCTATCGCTGTCCGTGCTGCGCTGACGGCAACTACTTCTCTGTGCATGCATTAACCTCCTTCTACAGGAACCTGCACTCCGGCAGGATAATCCGCATTTGTGTTCCGGTTTGGGTGTCCGGCCGGCGCCCTAATGTCAGCCTATGAAGGCCTGAACGCCAGCACTGTGGTTGCGTGCTCTCCCGCTCCACGGTGTAAAAACTGGGATTGCAGGGGGGTGCCGATCTTGATCGTCTCCGGCTTCGTTCCATCGACGCCCTCGATGCGGGCTACAACGCGCGGGCCTTCCTCAAGCTCCACGACCCCCGAAACGTAAGGGCATGACCTGTTGTAGCCTTCCTCTATCATGTGCGGAGGGCATACCGCTATCGAGGTGAAAGCAGCCAGTTTGCCTCTGCCCCCGCTCTCAACCCACTCCATTTCACTGCTGTGGCACTTGATGCAGACCGGACGTGGGGGCACGTAGAGAGCCCCGCACTCCTTGCACGTAGAACCCATTAGCCGCTCCTCCTTTAGAAACTGCTCGTAAGAAATGTCGCTGAACGGTCTATCTTCCACTGCCTTCATCTCCTTTCCAGTATGGTGAACGTGCAGGTGCCGCCCGTGCCGCCCAGGTTGTGGGTCGCCCCGATTCGCAGGTCCTTGATGGGGACCTGCCTTTCGCCGGCCTCACCTCTCAGTTGCTTCCAGATCTCGACCACTTGTCCTGTGCCCGTCGCGCCCACCGGGTGGCCCTTGCATTTGAGCCCTCCCGATGTGTTGATCGGCTTGGAGCCATTCAGCCTCGTCAGTCCTTCCTCCACCGCTTTGTATCCTTCGCCCGGTGCGAAGAACCCCAGGTCCTCCAGGTGAAGGATCTCCGCTATGGAGAAGCAATCGTGCACCTCGGCGATCTGGACGTCCTCCGGCTTCAGTCCCGACATACCGTAAGCTTCCTGTGCCGCATATCTTGTGGCTTCAAAACAAGACAGGTCTTCCTTGGCATGCAGGCCCTTGCCGCTGCCCTGTCCGATGCCCACAACGTGAAGCGGGGTGTCCGTGAACTCCCCGGCCAGTTCTTCTGCCACGAGCAATACGGAGCTTGCTCCGTCGCTTATCGGGCAACAATCGTAAAGGTGCATCGGCCAGGCAACCACGGGGTTGGCCCGGGGGTCATGCAGGAACTCCTTTTCATCTCTCCAGTCCGGTACCGGCTCTCCTTTGCTCTTCGCCCGTTCCATCCTCTGGTTCATGATGTCGCGGATCGACATATTGAACTGCGCCTTGGGATTGAGGCGCGCATTATTGTGGCTCTTTATGGTGACATTCATCAGGTGCTCCCGGTTGGCGCCATACCTGGCGAAATACGCGGTTGCCGTGGCTCCAAAGACACCCGGGAACGTGAATCCCGCCTTTACTTCGTAAGGAATCGCCGCCATGGCCAGGCCCTGCGTCACTTCTTCTGTGCTGCGTTTCGACATCTCTTCCACGCCACCGGCCAGCACGATATCGTAGAAGCCGGAAGCTATTGCGAACACCGCTTCCCTCAGGGCGAGCGCGCTCGAGGCACAGGCGCCTTCCGTGCGCGTCGCCGGCTTCGGCGGTAGTCCGATCAAGTCTGAGATTATCGGCCCCCAGTGTCCCTGACCGACAAAGAAATCGTTTGTGAAGTTCCCCAGGTAGAGAGCGTCGATGTCTCCGGGGTCCATCCCTTTGTCCACTGTGGACAGCATCTCTTTGAAGGCGTCGGCAAACAGGTGTTTTGAGTCCTTGTCCTTGAACATACCGAACCTGGACATACCGGCACCCACAATCGCCACGCCTCTACCGAGCTTTCTTCTCTTCTGCATTTCAACTCCTTGCGCGGAGGTCTTCTTACCGCTTTGCCCAGTATAGCAAATGTTTGATCGACTCAGAAAATTATCCTGGGTCGGCATTCGTTACAGAAGCTGACCTGCTTGATGTCCGTGTCGGCCAGGCTGTTGGAAAAATGCATGACACACGTGGGGCTAGTGCAATGCCTGAGGCCGAAGGTATGGCCCAGTTCGTGGACTATTTCCTTGACCGCCCGTTGCAGAAAGAGGGCTTCATCCCGCGGCAGGCCGTAGTACTCCTGTCTGAGCCGACACAGCGAGACGATCGCTCTTCCCGAACCAGCGTCCGCTTCACCGAACACGAAGTTAAGCCTGGGAACATAGAGGTCGGCTTCCGTTATGCCGACAACCCTTTCCGCTCCTTCTGGGTTACCAAGCGAAGCCAGCAGTGTTGACGAGAGATATTGCTCCCTCTCGGGGTTGTATGCCGATGATAGATCGGTAAGCCCTGCTCTGATCGCTGTCGGGCACTTGAAAACGCCGCCGGTCCGCTCCCTGAGCTGTGCCATTGTGTCATCAGCCACGTTGCCCAACGGCTCAAATACGATCTTCACTCGATTCCGCGTCCGGCGCTTTCTGACGGGTAATGCCGTGACATTGTACCACAACGCGAGCAGCGTACGATGCTTAAGTAGTATAATTGCCGGTATCGAGGTGAGCGATTGGACTACAGCCAGGCAGTAGCGTATCTGGACAGCTTCATCAACTATGAGCAGATCCCGGGTGTAGCTTATGCTGCGCCGGGTTACAGCCTGAGCCATGTCGAAGAACTGCTCAGCCGCATGGGTGCTCCCCAGCTCGCAGCGAGGACGGTTCACATTGCGGGGACAAAGGGAAAAGGGAGTGTAGCAGTCATGACGGCCGGGGTCTTAAGCGCCTCGGGATACAGGACGGGTTCATATACCTCTCCCCACTTCCACGACCTGAGGGAGCGGATCTGCATAGACGGCAGCCTGATCTCGGAAGAGAGGTTTGCCTCTACTATGGCAGGGATCAGGCCTTTCATCGAAGCCATGAGAAACGAGCCTGCCGTCAGGCAGTTCACCTACTTCGAGGTACTGACTGTTCTCGCGTTCGCCTATTTCAGGCAGGAGCAGGTCGGGTTCCAGGTGCTGGAGGTGGGCCTGGGTGGACGGCTTGACGCCACAAACGTGGCCAGGCCCGACGTCTGTGTCATTACCCCGATCAGCCTCGACCACATGCAGATTCTGGGCAGTACGCTGGAGGAGATAGCTCGAGAAAAGGCGGGCATTATCAAGCCGGGCTGCCGGGTGGTGCTCTGTCCTCAACCACCGGCGGCCGCTTCCGTACTCATCGATATTTGTCGTGAGAGGAAAGCCGAGGTGGTTCAACTGGGTAAGTACGTGACCTGGCGCAAGACGGGTGGCGACCTCCTTCATCAGTCGTTGGTCATCGAGGGTATCAGGAACACTTATCAGGTCGACATTCCCCTCCTGGGAGACTACCAGCTCGAGAATGCAGCTGCTTCAGTTGCTGCCCTGGAGATACTGGCATCGGCCGGCTTCGCCATCTCGGGGGCGGATATCGCACGCGGTCTCGCCGATGTGAGGTGGCCCGGCCGCTTTCAGGTGCTGCGCCGGGATCCCATGGTCCTGGTGGACGGGGCCCACAATGTGGCATCGATGAGGCGACTGGTCGATAATATCAGAACATATTTCAGCGACAGGCAGGTGCTTCTTGTTTTCGGTACCTCGAACGACAAGGACGTACCGGGCATAGTAGCCGAGTTAGCGGCCCTCTCTCCCAGGGTGGTAGTCACCCGCTCGGTGCAGTCCCGCGCTGCTCTGCCTGCCTCCCTCGCTGCCCAGTTCAGCAAACACGGCGTCGGAACTGAAATCAGTGAATCTGTGCCTCAGGCTCTATCGCGAGCGCTATCTATGGCGGAGGAGCAGGACCTGATCTGCGTTACCGGCTCGCTGTTCGTCGTGGCAGAAGCGCTGGATTACTTCTCTATGAGCTGAGTTTCCATGGGAGAGGCAAGGGCTTCTGTGGGTAACATCTTCCTTAGCATCTCCTGGAGCGCCATGGTGTGGCAGCACACTTCCCATTGCGAGAAGAAGTTGCAGGTGCAGTGCCATCTACCATCGGCATAGCTTAGGGCGTGCTCATCGTTGTTGCCACGAAAAACAGCGGTCAGGCTTGAGAAGGTAACACGATCTGGCTCCTGGGCATAGCGTCTGGCTTTTTCGATCTTCCCGATAAGACTGGACCGCATCATCACGACCTCCTTCTAGTATATAACAACGGGGATGGAAAGTCTAATNTCCGAAAGACGGGTGCAACTGTGCTATCATAGGCGTTGGCTCAGGAATGAATCTATGGTCGCCCAACCGCAGCTCAGGATGCTCATCGGTCGCGATGAGATAGCTAAGGCAGTAGACAGGCTGGCCTGCGAGATCAAGAGAGATTACTCGGGCAAAGAGCCTCTGTTGATCGGTGTGCTTAAGGGGTCGTTCGTGTTCCTGGCCGACCTTGTTCGTCGCCTCGACGATCTGCCCATGGAACTGGACTTCGTCAACCTTTCCAGCTACGGCTCGAACAGGGACAGCTGCGGCAAGATCACGGTGGTGCAGGGGCTCAGGGCGTCCGTTAGAGGCAGGGACGTCCTGGTAATCGAGGATATCGTGGACACCGGCATTACCACCTCTTTCTTGCTCGATTACCTGAGGAAGAAAAGGCCCGCTTCGCTGAGGCTTTGTACGCTAACGGACAAGCCGTCCCGACGCAGAAAGACCGTATGCGTCGACTACCTTGGCTTCAGTCTGCCTGACGCGTTCATCGTGGGCTACGGAATAGATTTCGGCGAGAGGTTCCGCAATCTGCCCGACATATACGCTATCGAGGGTTAAGCATGGATCTGAGCAGGCTCATCTCGGTCGCCAGGGGCGAAACAGCGGCTGATCTGCTGCTCAAGAACGCCCGCATAGTCAACACCTTCACGGGAGAGATCGAGCGGGCTGGGGTTGCCGTTCATGCCGGCCGCATTGCCGGCATAGGAGACTACGACACGGCGAGGGAAATCATGGATCTGCAGGGTGCGTTTCTGGCCCCCGGACTCATCAACGGTCATACCCATATAGAAAGCTCCATGCTTCACCCGGCACGGTATGCCGAGGCGGTCGTGCCCAGGGGTACGCTGGGCGTAGTCACCGACCTGCACGAGATCGCCAACGTCTGCGGTCTGGACGGCGTACGAGTCATCATGGAATGGGCGCGGAAGCTGCCGCTGGACATAATGCTCCTGGCGCCTTCATGTGTGCCGGCCACCCACCTGGAGACATCCGGCGCCCGGATCGGCCCCGCTGATATAGAGGCGCTTCTGGCCGAGCCCGGGGTGATCGG
>SL_5KL_010_SEDDRAFT_10000743_pt1 | contig 20625 bp, 22 predicted proteins | sample SodLakKL_010_SED_FD_9118 | JGI IMG/M metagenome (IMG submission 9118)
GAGGTAGAGGAGGAACTCGGCGTTACTCCGCTGGACCTCCAGCACCGCGGAAAGCTCCGCTTTCAGTTCACCAACGGCCTAGCGCTCCTGGTCCACGTGTTCTGGGCGGGGGACTGCGACGGCAGGCCGCAGGAGACGGACGAGGCGACCCCGCTGTGGGTACCGGTGGAGCGGGTTCCGTTCGACCACATGTGGGAAGACGACCGCCACTGGTTTCCGCTCATGCTGCGGGGGACGCCCTTTGAGGGCAGGTTCACATTCGACGGAGACAGGCTGCTCGACCTTGAGCTTTCCCCGTTATCATAGCATAACACTGCCCAACTGTTCAACAGAAGCTAGCAGGTTTCCGTGCACGTACGTGCAAAAAGTACGCGACCACCTGTGCGTCTTGAACGTGTGCACAGGTCCGCACCGTCTCGTCGCTCGGACAGGGCTCTCCCAGGCGCTCGACGGTGAAGCCGGCGTCCAAGAGCGTGTTCACCCAGCTGCTCAGCGTCCGTGTGTACTGAGGCACCCTGAACCTAGGAAACCGCGCTTTCTCCTCCGCTGGAGCCGCGCTGAACGTCCATTCGAGGATCTCCCCCTGGCGCTCTCTGAAGTAACCTCCGATTTCGTAGGCGTACGTCAACCCATCCTCACCCCGGAGGTTCTTCCGGTGAGGCGTATCGAAACATGGGTGCAAGATAGAAAACTGGAAGAAACCACCGGGGAGCAGCACGCGGTGGACTTCAGCGAACACCTTCTCGACCTCGGGCATGTCCATCAGGCTCATCATCGCCACCGCGAATTCGAAGGCTCCGTCGGGAAAGGGGAGTTCTGTGGCGCTTCCTTCCAGGTACCGGATCCCCAGCGGCTCCCGCTCTTCTTCCGCGCGCGCGTGGCGGATGAACGTAGGGGCGATGTCCAGCGCAGTCATGTGGGCCCCCCGCTCGGCGAGGAGGCGGGTGTTGTGGCCCTCGCCGCACCCAACATCGAGCCCTGTGTGGCCTCTGACGTCGGGCAGCATGTCGAAAAACGCTGGGGTGTTCAGGTGGTCTCGGTACACGTCGTACCCCGCTCGGGCCAGATGCGTCCAGGCCTCGGCGTTGCCTTCCCAGCACGCTCCGGCGTCGCGTTCGCTGTTGCCCATCACGCACCCCGCCCAGCGCGCTTTCCGTGCCGGTCGCCCTTGTGGATCCAGTACTTACGTTTGACCCCGTCCACCGGTTCTTCGAACCGCCCCCACTGGGCGCCCTGCTCGACGAGAAACGCGTGCGCGGCGTTGTCAACATCGTTGTTCCCCGGGCAGAGGATAGCCATCCCGCCCGGTCGCGTTACCCGAAGCATCTCCGCGAGTTCTTCGGCTGGCTCGTCGCCGAACACGTGCCCGCCCATCACCACGTCGGCGAAGTCCGCCGGGAAGGGGATCGAGGTGATCGTCCCGTCGACGGCGTAGAAGTCGCCGATGCCCCGTTCTCCGGCCTTGGCGCGCATGTAATCACGAAGGTTACCTACCGGTTCCACGGCAAACACGGGGCACGCACCAGCCTCCGCGGCTGCGAGCGCCAGCCTCCCCGTTCCGGCGCCAACGTCGACCACGGTACGCCCGGCGAGGTCTACGAGACCGGTAAGCTCGGCCGAATCCCACCCCAAGAAAGGCTGCGCGTCGTACACTCGTGGATCGAGCACGTACACCAGCAGGTCGTCGATGGTGCGCAAGATCTCGAGCTCGGCGGCCCGTACCTCCCCGGGCGAGGCATCGTTCGGCGCCTCCGCGATCACCGCCTCCAGCCAATCGGCTATCTCCGGGCACTTGTGGCGGGCAAACCACGCCACCTTCGGATTGGCCGAGAAGGCCAGGGCAAGCCGCTCGCGTGACAGGGCCCCACCGATCCAACCCGGAAGCCAACCGAGTTGCACCCTCTCCAGGAGCAACACCGCATCGAACGGTACCTCCGTTACATCCATCCATCCTGTACCCATCTGGGCCTCACCAGTTCCTTCTCGTTGTCTTGCTTCTTGGCATCAAAACATCCACAGCCACGCACATGCCATCGCTTACGCACATGTATTCACTGCGTACCTCCATCGCCTTGTATCCGCGGGCCGCAACGCCCCACCGGCGGGCTGCAGTTGATCATGGGGTGTCTTTCCAAACGGCAAAGGATAGCTCCTCAAGAGGACACGTGCCTACGCAGGCGACCGGAGGATCAGGTCCGCAGCTTCCTGGAGGTTGGTAGCGCGCAGGCAGTCGGCATCAGGATGTGCTAGGTTTCGATCCATCAGTACCGGCAGAACTCCCGCAGCTCGGGCGCCTACCACATCCTGCTCATAGACGTCCCCCAAGTGGGCCGCTCTGTCAGGGGGGGCCCCAGCTTTGTCGAGAGCGTATGCCCACATGCGTCGGTCCAGCTTTCCTTGAGTCGCGCCAGCCAGCTGGGGAGACACGATAAACGAGAAATAATCCACCAATCCATGCTGTGCCAAGCTGTTTTCGATGAGCGGCGTCGGCCGGTGAGAAAGCACCGCCAGGGTCATCCCCGCAGCGCGTAGTATCTCCAAGGCCTCGCGGCTCTCCGGGTACAGCTCCTCCCCCGCCTTGCTGGGGATGCGCTCCCAGTGACGCTGCAGCTCCTCAGCGAGCTGCCTTACATCACCGCCGCTGTCAAAGCCCAGCTGCTCGAGAAGCACCATGTTGGAGCCCACCCCCGCCTTCCATGTGTGTCGCGTATAGTCGCCATCGGTGTATTCCAGCCACCAGCGCTCGGATTCGGCGTTGGCGGCCTCCATGCGTGCCGAGTCCGTCGGATGCCCGAATTCGGCCAGCTTCGCCCCCAGGTAAGCCGCCCGGCTGAAGTCGGGAGGGAGATCGACCAACGTCCCGTCCATGTCGATGAACACAACCACTATCGCGTTGCTCTTTCTACGGATCACGACTGAAAGAATCCCCGAAGGATCATCCGACTGCAAGCTGGCCGGATCTCACGGGTTTCCTCGTGGCCCCTCCGGCTCGCCCGTGTCAGGGCCACCGAAACTGACCGGCAAGCGCTTGTCGCCCAGGCGGAGGTACGAGCGGCGGAGGTTGCCTAGAAGCGTTTGCACGACCTTCTAGACAGCGAACTTGTGGCCTTGTTCGCCACAGGCTGGACGTAATCAGTCCTTGATCTCTAGAGGTTCTATCACGCCCCCCACCAACCTCCGCGGAGACCTTTGAGGAGGAAATACAACCCTACGCCTCCGAGCGCGAGCAGCCCCGCAAAATCAAACAACAAGACCAGTGTGAAAACCCCGACGCCCATTCCTAAGTAAATCAGTACCTGGCGGAAAACCGGGCTGCCCCTCACGCTTACCGTGAACTCGCCGTCTACGTCGTGTGGGATCTCGGTCTGCGCCTCACGTTTTGGTTGTGGGCGTGGCCTGATGGTGGGACGCACGAACGGCCTAAGCCTCATACGCTACCCACCAGCCTTGCTCAAACCCACCGCCACCGTCCCCTCGGAGCAACACACGCCCATAGTTAAACCCTACCATGCCACAGGGGCCAGAGGCCACCCATCAAGCTACAGTGCACCTGCAATAGCGCTTGATGCTGAGTTCGCTTTCGACCATGTGTCGCGTGCCTGCCAGGAGGAACTGCAGATCCTCGGCATCGAACGGCTGGAGGTACCTGAACGGATACCGTACCTGACCCTCGCCGAGGCCGTACAGATCCTGCGCGAAAGGTACGACAAAACGGACCCGGACGGCGACCTCGATCCCCATGGCGAAGAGCTGATCTGCCGCTACGCGGCGGAGGAGCTGGGCTCGGAATTCGTGTTCATCACCCACTATCCGACCGAGCACCGGCCGATGTACGCGATGCCATGCTCCGAAAACCCAGAGCTCACCAACAGCTTCGATCTTCTGTACAGGGGAATCGAGATCACCACGGGCGGGCAACGCATCCACGACTATGACCAGCTTGCAAGCAGCATAAGATCCCGCGGCCTCGACCCAAGCGCATTCGACTTCTACCTCGAGATATTCAAGTACGGGATGCCACCCCATGGTGGCCTGGCCATCGAGGCTGAACGCCTGACGGTGCAGGTTCTGGGGTTGTCCAACGTGCGCCAGGTTAGCTTCTTCCCCCGCGACCGCACCCGCCTCGTGCCTTAGGGACCAGCCGCACAGCCGAGGCCCGACTACGCGCCACCACGCTGCGCGGTGTCCATGATCCAGTCCAGCAAGCCACGGGCCGTGGCGACGCCGGTTTGAGCCTCTTCAAGAGAAGGATCGGGGAACTCTGGGTAGCGTGACGCGACTGCGTAGGGTGTCAACTGGGCAACCTCGTCTACCTTCACCTCCGCCTCAGGTTCGTAGCGGGCTAGGAGAAGGGCGAGATCCTCGAGAACGTGCGTACGTGGGGGGATCGTTCCGTGCCATGTCAGTAACGCCTTGAGTCCCTTCTCAACCGCCTGCTGTGCGTGAAAACAGGCTATATCGGTGAAGGGGACCTGCCTCTGTAGCTCGCGCTCAGCTATGATCAGATCGCGGCGCGCCTTCTCCAGCCAACCCTGCACAAGCTCACGGTGTTCTCTCATAGAGAACCCGCCCTTCTTGAAGAGCACTCGTGACTAGCGCTTCGGGAACCTGACTCCAGTCACGTACCTCGTCGGGCGTGTACACAAGGATGTCCTTCGGAATGAGCAGCCCCGCGAGCGCTCGGTAGAACGGGACAGCACGCTGGTGCGGAGATAGCTCGGTTGACATGACGATGAGGAGGTCAAGGTCGCTTCCCCAATGTGGCCTCCCTCGAGCTTGTGAGCCAAACAGCACTATCTTGTCCGGACTCGCTACACTAAGTATGCGGTCCACGACCTCCGCAAGGAGAGGCTCATCGACTCGCTCGATCACCCTGAGCTCGGTCACCATCTCCCCATCATAGTCCTGAAGGGACTCCTCCGCCAGAATATGTACGCGTGTTGACGGGCCCTCGAGCGTTGCCGCACAAACGAAAAGGCATCTATACTGGCTTCGATCTTGCGATGATTGACGAAGGCAAGCTGGAGGAAGTATTCCGGCGCTATCCACGGGTGGAAGCCGTGTACCTGTTCGGTTCCGCTGCGGAGGGCCGTGCTCGCGCTGCGAGCGATCTGGATCTGGCGGTTCTCCCCACGCCGGGGAGCGATCGCGCGAGGAGGTGCCCGCATGAGTGAACTGCGCGACTACATTTTCGCTGGGCTGGACCTGCGAGGGAAGGTGATTCTCGACGCCGCCACCGGCGCAGGTGGAGCGACCGAGGCCTGGGCGCGACGCCTGCAGGCGGCCGGTGGCGGAGGAACGATCATCTCCGTTGACATCGACCAACCCGCCCACATCGTGGCCGGTCTCACCGAGCGGCTGGGCAGCCTCTCGGAACTGGTGGAGATCAGGGAGGGCGACATCTTCGCGCTGGACTTCCTTGCGGACAGGTCGGTGGACATCGTCAACTGCGACGACACCATCGTCTTCCTCAACGATCCGCCCTTGCGCTTGCTAGCGGCCCTGCGGGAGTTCCACCGCGTGCTGAAGCCGGGCGGCCAGCTCATCATCACCTCAGAGCTCCCCGTGGAACGCGAGCAGGAGCACATGGGCCAGTGGCGGCGATGGAACCTGGCCAAAGCCCTGTGGGCGCTGAAGGGCGAGATGTGGTCCACCGAACCGCGCCCGCAAGAGGTGGCTTTGGCTTTGGAGACTATCGGGTTCGCAATCACCGGACAGAAGCGCTTCCCGATCAAGAAGAGCGAGGACTACGAACCGGCCATGCGAGAATGGGAGGAGCTCATGCTGGCGACCATAGAGGAGCTTCCGTGGCCTGAGCTCAAAGCGTCACTCCGCTCCAGCGTAGCCCAGGTACGCAAGCAAGTGCACGATGACGGCTACCTGAGCGTCCCGCCGACGTACGTTATCAAGTGTGCCAAGCCTCCGGCCTGACTGCCGCCCGAATGCCTCGGGAGCTTGGAAATGTGACGGCATACCGTTAAACGACCGCGAGCCTCACCCTGCTTGTAGCCAGAACTGCCGTTGGTGGTTATCCACCTGCGCTGCTACAGTGAAGGTGGGTAGTGGGACTCATATACGGGGGTCGTTGCCCATGATCGTTGGGTTAGCCCTGTGCATCGATTATTCCGTCGCCAAGTGGGAGACGTCTGCAAAGCAGGAGTACCTGGAGCGCATTCGCTCGGTCAGAAAGGACACGTTCATCATCAACTCGATACAGACCAAGGCCGGCGGGGCCAACGGCGGTGCCCACTATATTCGCGGCACGGGAGAGCCCGTGGCCGAACTCCCGATGGGAGAAGAAGGTATTCTGAAGCTGCACGTTGGGCCCGCCACCAGCACGACCGCTGGGAGGAGGGGGGCGAAATGAACGTGCCCTGGCCCCTGCATTATGACCTGCACCTTGACCTCTATCCCGAGGAGGTCGGCCGCGAGGATGCACTGTACGGAGGCACGTTGCGCGCCCGATGCCGGCTCCGCCTGGCCAATCGTGGACCATCTGCAGCGACCACGATTCCCTTCCTCCTGTACCGGCTCCTCGAAATCCACGAGGTGCGGTGGAACGGGCAGCGTATTGAATGGACGGAGAGGGTGGCCAAAGTGGACGGCCTCCCCCGATGGCAGGTGCTGGTCGTAGAGATCTCCCTCTCCATGGCCCTGGAGCCAGATCAGCAGGGCGTGCTTGAAGTTGACTACAGCGGGCCGGTCTGTGGTTACCGGGAGGTCTTCCCCTATGCTCATGATCGGATCGACCCTCGATTTACGCTCCTCCGGCGTGACGAGGTACTGTTTGTCCCGCTACCCGGGTATCCGTCACTTGAGTTGTTTCGCCGGATCCCCGACGAACGGTTCACCTTCACACTACGCGCGACCACCGAACGCGATCTCGTAGTGGTCACTGCAGGCAAAGGGCAACATGAGCGGGTCGAAGGGAGTGTGGTGCACCGCTGGGAGAGCCACCGCCCGGACTGGCGGCTCGATGTGGCAATTGGCGACTACGTACAGGCCAAAAGTGAGGATTGGCCAGGGGTTACGGTCTACCACTTTGCCGGCGACCAACAGGGGGCCGCGCTCTGTCTACAGGCTGGCGCAGACGCCTACCGTGTGCTTGGCTCACGGCTGGGGAAGGTGCCATGCTCGTTGAACGTGATCGCCGTACCGGATGGATACGGCGGACAAGCTACGGAAACACACCTTCTTGTAGAGCGCTCGAACTTTCAGATGGGGAAGAAAGAGGCGACCCACCATGCGTATGCACGCGTGCTGGGTCCTCTAGCTCATGAGATTGCGCACCTTTGGAGCATCCCGAGCGGGGAGCGGGTTCCGTCACGCTTCCTCGACGAGGCAGTCGCTCATTATCTGGAAACCGTGGTAAGCAGGGAGCTCTTGGGTGACAAGGCACCTTCTGGTGCCCGCATGGAGGAGTACCGGGCGTGGTTTCTCCAGGGAGGAGAGGAGGCCGTGACTACCCCGTTGGTGCTCGCCGGCGGCTCACCGGCGCGAGACGCGATCGCCAGGGGTAAGGGGCCATGGCTGTTGGCTGTGTGGGAGGAACTCGCGGGGAAGGATGCTGTGCTGGACGCACTCCGCACGCTCTTGGAATTTGCCGTCGCAGGGGGCCGCCCACTAGACTACCTCTGAGAGAGGTGCAAAAAGACGGCCGGCCGCAGGAGGTGACGACGCAGGATGACCGGACCGAGCGCGAAGTCCCTCAGGTGTGCCTCCTGTCCCTCCCGCGTCTTGTGTGTCCTGGCGACTGCGGGCCCCGAAGTCCTCCCAGTCGCCGCCGTGGTCGTCCTTCGGGTCCCGTTTCAAAGGGGAGAGACGATCCTCCACGAGGGGGTTCCCTCCACGGGGTGGGCCTTCCTCTGCCACGGGCGCGCCCGGCTCACCGTGAGCGCCGAGGACGGCAAGAGGCTGCTCCTGCACTTCTGTGGTGCCGGCGAGCTCCTCACGACGTCGCTGTCCGGCTCTCACAGTTTTTCGGTGACCGCCGCCTCCCGCTGCGTTGTGGGGTTCGTCGCCCGCGAGCACGTCCTGGACCTTGTCCCCCGGTACCCGGCGGTGCTCATCGAGGTCCACCAGCGACTTGAAGAGGCACAGCATCGTCTGGCAACGAGGCTGGTGGACCTCGCCTACGGAAGCATCCAGCAGCGCCTGGTGCGGGTGCTCCGGGAACTGGCGAAGGAGCGCGGGGTACAGGAGGATGCGCGGGTGCGGATCAACCTTCCGCTAGCGCTTCGGGACTTGGCGGAGATGATCGGCGCCAGCCGGCAGGCGACCTGCAAGGAGCTGCAGCCGCTTCGTGCCAAGGGGTTGATCGAAGCTGTATGGCCATGGGTCTCGCTTTTGGACGTCGAGCGCCTGCGCCAGCTCGGGTGACAAACGTCCTCCCCTGGGAAGAACCCTCGTTCCAGACCGCAGTTCGCCCTCCGCATTCGCCTCGGAGAACGCCGCCGTACGCCAAGACGAACTGTTGCCGTTCCTCTCGTTGTTTGGCTCACCCACACCCCCCAACGCAGGATAGGGACACCCCCGTGGAGCACTGCGGGATGGAAGGAGGCGAAGAAGATGGCCAGGAAAGAGGATGGGGTAGTGGTCCTGGAGGCAGGTAACTCCCCAGAGAACGGTCCAGCTTGCTGGGTCTATTGCGCCGGGTTCTGTATCAAGATCAGAGACTTGACCTAGGGCCCTGGGAGGCGGAACGCTAAAGTGAAGGATGAGGCTGGTGAAAGGTGAAAGCTGAGCAGCGCGGAATGCGGAAGGTCTCGGGTCACGCAGTGATGGTACCGCTCAATCGGGCCAACGGGATAATATACCATACGGCGACCCGAGGCCTTTTGCTTGTCAGAAGCGATCTGTGGGAGATTCTGCGCACGTTCTCGCTTGGTGAGTCCGCAAGCACATGCAAGGTTGATTCTCTGTCGGCCACGAAGGCAGAATTGGAGCTTCTACGAAAGAACCGAATAATCGTGTCAGCTGATGAGGATGAGCGGTTCTTCGCTCGATATATCCTCAACACTATGAAGTTTGACACCTCACAGATGGGCGCATTCATAAGTTTCACCTCCCGGTGCAATTTCGCGTGTGGATATTGCTACCAAGACTTCCGGAAAGGGAGCGCGCCTTCCGATCTCACACAAAGGCGGTGGCATCAGCTGTTTGCTTTTATTACAAAACGTGTTGAGGAGTTGGGCGTCAGGAACCTGTCGATAGCCTTGTTCGGTGGAGAACCGTTGCTCGACCTTGAAATGGTACTGCGGGCCTGCCACGATCTCAAGAGCTTGGAGAAGAACGGCTGCCGCTCCCGCATTACCCTAATAACCAATGGGTCGTTACTTTCTCCATCCGTCTGGAAGGAACTTGAACCCTACGTTGAGTTCGTGCAGGTTACGGTTGACGGAAACCGAGAGATCCATGACCGATGCCGACCGTACTTCGACGGCACTGGCTCCTACGAAGTCATACTAGAAAACGTGTCTGCACTTCTTCGGCAATCTCCTGGTCGGCTAGGCCTTCGCGTCAACATCCAACCTGAAACGCTCCCGGGTGTTCGAGATCTTTTGAAGGATCTATCCCACTTGGGCATGCAGCAGACCTTAGCAGCGATTGGTTTTCATGGGGTCGAGCCTACCCAACAGCAAATCTGTGCTGGGGTGAGCAACACACGTGACGTTATCCGCATAGCTTCTGAGGTCAGTGAGCTTTTCGTCACAGCCGCATCAATGGGGTTCCCTGTCGCGAAGGCTTTTGAGGTCGGACCTTGCATGTTCACCGCAGCAAACAGTGTCGTTGTCGACGAGCAACTCCGCCTCTACAAGTGCCCCGCTCTGCTCTACTGGCGTTCCACAGGCCGACTCAATGCCCAAGGACGCGCCGAGCTAAGTGAGGAGTGGTATGAAGCCGTAGGCTATGAGCCACGTTGCGCGGTGACTTGCAAGTACGGGCCGATATGCTATGGAGGTTGCCGCGCGATGATGCCCGGCGGTGAGGGCAGGTGCCCAAAGCCCTTCTTTGATGTCGCGTTGGAGAGCTTAATCAAGGCCTATGTGATCGCGCAGCATCGGATCGGGTTGGAGAGCTAGATGAGCAAGAGGATGACCACAAACGATGGCGGAGAGACAAGCCGCGGATAGATCGGTTCCGGACCAGAGCGGAAGGGCTATTCGCGACGCCGACGTGGTTCGGTTCATCCGCACCCGGGCCGCCAGGCAGTGGAGGATGCTCCTTGCCCTCAGCGTTCTCAGCTTCGCGGGCATCGGACTTGGGGCGCTCAGTCCGCTTCTGATTCAGCGTCTTGTGGACGGCCTTGGGGTGGGTACCTTCCAGCTACAGCTCGCCGTGGGGTTGCTACTGGTGGTCATCGCGGCGAAGATCCTCGAGACCGGCTTACGCTACTACTTCGAAGTGAGCTACAACCGCGCCGCCCAGAGTTTCATGACGGAGCTCTACAGCCACCTTCAGACGGTTCCCCTCGCAGAGATCAAGAAACGCACGACAGGGGAGTACCAGTCCAGAATCCTCGACCACTCCCAGTACTTGGGAAAGGGCATTGTGGTCCTGTATCCGATGCTGGTGATCAACTTTGTGCAAGCGAGCGTAACCGCCACTGTCCTGTTTGTGCTCGAGTGGCGGCTCGCCCTGCTCACTGTCGGGATTCTTCCCGTCTCCTTCGTCTGTACCCGTTGGCTGAACTGGCGACACCGGATGGCGTGGGACGCAGAGCGGGAGGGATGGGAAACAGCGGTAGAATCCCTGCGAGAGAAGATAGACGGATTGAGGATCATCAAGGCGTTCGACCGCAGTTCGTTCTTCACGCGGCTGTTTGAGCAGGACGTGAACCGTTGGTTCAACTCGGTCCGTCGAACGGTGGTGTACGGGCAGCTCACCAAGGCCACGCTGTCACGGGGTGCCGAGGTGCTGGCCATCGTTCTCCTTATCGTGGGAGCCGGCTTTGCCCTCAGAGGCTGGACGTCGGTGGGCAGCGTCATCGCCTTCTTCTGGTACGTGGGGAACCTGTACGGCCCGCTTCAGGGACTGGTAGAATGGAACAACTCGAAGCAACAGATCATCCCGGTGGGGAGGCGGCTGTTGAGCCTCCTCGCCCTTCCTTCGGAGGATGAAAGGCGAGGTCTCCCCCTCTCGGGCTCACCGGGGATCGCCCTTCACAACGTCAGTGCAAGGTATGACACAAAGGAAGTGGTGTCTGGCGTGACGCTGGATCTCGCGGCCGGGAAGATGACTGCGATCGCCGGCGAGAGCGGTTCGGGGAAGTCGACGCTCGTCTCATTGCTTCTTGGGTTCAACCAGCCGACACAAGGGGAGATCCGGATCGACGATCGACCGCTCCAGGAGTACGGGACGCGGGAGCTACGCGAGGGGATCGCGTTCTCCTCGTCGGAGGCATTCCTGTTCAACGTGACGGTTCGGGACAACATCGCCCTCGGTGGAAAGTACACCGAGGAAGAGATCGTTGAGGCGGCAAAGGTCGCGGGGATCCACGAGTTCATCGCGGCCCTCCCGAAAGGGTACGACACCGTCGTTGGGGAGCGGGCGGCCACGCTCTCCGATGGAGAGAGGCAGCGGATCGCTCTGGCCCGGGCGGTGATCCGGCACCCAAAGATCCTCATCCTCGACGAGGCGACCTCCGGGGTGGACTCCAAGATCGAGGCGCAGATCTACGAACGACTGCGGGACCTTGGGGCGACGTTGATCGTGGTGGCGCACCGCCTTTCCACGATCCACATGGCGGAGCGGATCTACCTCTTGGAGGGGGGATCCGTCGTCTGTGAGGGGACGCATGGGGAACTCCTTGCGCGCTGCCCGGCCTACCGCGCCCTGTTCGAGAAGCAGCTCGTCCACGAGGGAAAACCCGCTCCCGAGGACAGCACGAGAGCCGAGGGATGAGCGTTGTATCCACATTCCTTAGGGTGCATCGCTTGTCGCTGCAGCAGCTGAACAGATACTTCAACCAACCTGTGATCAACAACCACATTCTTATGGCCCAACGACTTGCCGACGCATGTGGTGAGAACTCTGTACAAGAGAGAGCTTACGAGAGAATTATCGAATCTAGTTACCCAAAGAGCGACTTCAGGTCGTGCTCACAGCAATTCACTTGTTAAGTCACTGGGAGATATGAACAGGGAGCACATTTTTTGCGGAATAGGTCTCGTGTCTCGCCTTCGCTGAGCCCTTCTCCAACAGATGCGAGGATCGCGGACCACGAGCGATCAGCACGGGAAGATAGTTGACGAAGGGTATTTGCTCCATATCGGATGGAATAACTACTCCGTCGAGGGCCCCATAGGCCCCTTCACAATAACTGGGGGAGCTTCCGCTCGAACACAGGGGACAGATAGGACGGCAGGCGCCTTGGGCCAAGATCACATCGGTGTGCTACGGCGCATGCGAGGGTACTTCGAGCGGACCAGATCCCGTGGTAGCCCGTGGCTGAAGGTGGCGGAGACCGACATGTGGATGGGCGATAGGGCTCAAGAACAAGCACAAGACGTCGCGCTTGATGCGCAGGGCGTGCGCAAGAGCTATAAGGGCGGCGTCCAGGCGCTGCAGGGTGTGGACCTCTGTGTGGAAAGTGGGATGGTGGTGTGCCTGGCTGGACCGAACGGGGCAGGTAAGACCACCTTGGTCCGTATCTGCGCCACACAGCTCCTTCCCACAGCCGGCGAGATCCAACTATTCGGCACAGATATCGTCCGCCATCCGCAGAAGGCCAGAAGCATGATCGCCGTGGTCCCGCAGGAGGCCCACCCTGATCTCGACCGCAGCGCATGGCACCATGCTGTCTACTATGCCCGGGCACGTGGGGTGAGGAGAGACGAGGCAAGGCGTCGGGCCGAGGAAGCGCTGCGCACGCTGGGCATGTGGGAGAAGAAGGACACTGTCTCGCGGGAGCTTTCCGGCGGCCTGCGACAACGGGTTCTCATCGCCATGGTTATGGTTACGCAAGCCCCGCTCCTGTTCCTCGATGAGCCCACCACCGGACTGGATCCGGTCGCCCGGCGTGAGATGTGGCAGGGGTTGGGTCAGCTGCGAGAACGGTCCACAGTGCTTCTCACCACCCACTACGATGGAGGAGGCCGAGGTTCTGGCCGACCGCGCAGTCATCCTGGACGGGGGGCGGGTACTCGCCGACGCATCCCCGCGCAGGCTTGTCGCCACCCTGCCGTACGCCAATAAAGTGCTGCTCGAGAACCAGCTCGACGACGAAACCATCACCGCGTTGCGGGGCTATGGAGAGCTGGAGGAGCTTGCCGGTAGGCATGTGCTCTACGTGCGCAAGGAAGAGGCGATGCCCGCTATTGTGGAACTCCTCATGGGAGAGAATCAGGCTTTCTCTGTAGCGCCGCTCACCCTGGAGGATTACTACCTCACCGCCCTGGGAGGGGCAAAGTGAAGGCGCTTGCTCAGGTGTGGGCGCTCACGCGCTTTCCCCCGCTGGACCTTCATTGGCACCTTCCGCACTCGCTGCTTCCTATAATGCTGCTCTTTCTCTTCTGGTTAGTTGGAGGCATGGATCTCGGAAAACACGTGTTCGTCGGGTGGCTGGTCTCATTGGGGGCAAGCGGCGGCATTACCTGGCTGCCCCAGAAAATCATTCACTACAAGGTGTACCGGCTGCAGGAGGTGTTCGTCGCGGCCCCTGTGCATCCGCTTTCGTACATGACCGGACTGGGGGTCCAAGCTCTGCTCTATTCCCTGCCGGTGTGGGGATTTGTCTTGCCCATCATGTACGTGCTGGAGCTCCTCCCCCCCTCCGTCGAAGAGGCGAATCGGCTCCTGGCCTTCTACTTCGGCGACCAAGCAGCGCGGCGAAATCGGAAGTTAGAGATTGCGTATAGGGTCGTCGCCTACAGCACCGTGGTCGACAAGCGCTGAGGACACTGCGCTGGGCATCATCGAGCGGTTGGCCTTCGCGCAAAGGGAAGACCAAAGGAATCTGGGGTATGGTACATGGGCTGCTGCAGCAACATGTGAGCGAGAAAACCCATCGGAGAAGGAGCCGGAAGTGACGATGAGCGGTGATTGCCCTTGCTGGAAGGTCGAAGAGGCGGACCGTGATCTCTACGAGCTCAGCAACACCTTGTCCCTGTTGGAGTACCGGCAGGACCGAGGCGACGAGAAAGCCGGTTCCGAGATTGCTGAACTGCGGGGCGAGATCAAGGGCTTGCTCGGCGAGCCCTCGCTTCCTGCGAGTGCACACGCCTGCCGGGAGGTCGCCGGCACGCATGGCGATCGTCGGTTGGAAAGAAAGGCCGAGCTACTCGAGCGGGAGGTCACGTTTTCCTCGATCGAGAACAGCCCCAAACTCCTCCGGGCCAAAGATGCTGTTCGCAAGAAGGCAAGCGCTGTGGACCGTGGACGCATCATGCACGTGCTCGGCAAAGATGCCGACCGTACCGCGCGGCGCCGAGCGCTTGAGGAGCTCGCCCGAGGAAGCTCCATGGCAGAGGAAGCCTGTCGCGAACTCGTCAACCTGTGTAACAACCTTGCGCACGGGCAGGGCTACGCCGGCTACGCCGAGGCCAAGCTGGCCTACGAGGGCCTCACGGTGGACGAGCTCCGAGCGTATTTCGCCCAGTGGCGCGATCGGTTCTGGCCACGATGGGAGCGCGCGCTCTACGAGACCTCTCGGGCGCAGGGCGATGACGTGAGGCCCCATGACCTTCTGTTCATGCTGCGGGCACGCCGCGGGCGGCCGCTTGACCTCCTCCCTTGGGGAGGGGGAATCGCATTCCTCCGGGAACTCCTAGGGCGGCTAGGGGTTGCCCTCGACACGCTGCCGCTCACCATCGAGGTGCGGGACATCGGTTTCAGCGGCGCCTGTTACCGTGTACGCCCGGGGGAAGACATCCGCATCGTGCTGGATACTGGACTCAACGGGTTTCAGGAGCATTTCTACCTCCTGCACGAGTTCGGGCACGCCGTGTACTATTGTTTCTGCCCTGTGGGCTCGGAGCTTCTGCTCGACCACCACCTGTCGCGGGAGATCATGGCCGACCTTTGGCCGCAGTTTCTCAAGGAACCGCGTGTCCTTGCCGAGTGCATGGGGCTCGCGCCGGAGCAGGCTCGTGCAGTGGCCGATGCCCAGCGGGCACACGAGGCGCTTGGCGCACTCCTTCTGATACGCGACGCCGTGTTCACGCTGGAGGTGCTGCAGCGCCCGGAGGTCCCCTTCGGTGACCTCTGGAGAGGCATCAGCAACGACTGGCTAGGGATCGACGATACTTCGGGAGCGTTCCCGCTCTCTGATTTTCTGCACCCGCTCGACGTGAAAAGCTACGTGTTCGCCCAGGTGCTTTCCGAGCAGGCCTTCGCCTCGCTCGCATCAGGTGACACTCCAGTGTGGGAGCATCCCAACGTGTTTGAGGAGATGATCGAGCGGTACTACCGTCCGGGAAGCACGATCGACTGGCGCCACAAGTTCGGGTTGTGAGCGCATGGTCGTAACGTCGGGCGTGGCTGCCGACACGCAGGCCTGGTTGAGGCAGCCGACGGATGGTGTTCACCGGTCTTGTTTCTCTATGCTGGAACGGTGCGCGCGCACCTGCTCCCTTGCCGACGGCTTGTGTTTCCCCTCTCCCCACTGGACAAGCTCCCCTGCGTCCCCGGTCATGAGAACCTCGAGCCGGCCGTTTCCCTGAGTTTGAGAAGCCGTCAGTTCCCTTGCCTCGGCGCTCCATCGAGGATTCAGCAAAGGAAAGGGCCACGGAAAGCGGAATCCGGGCGCAGTGGAGTCCGCCTTGGCATGTGCTTCAGCGTCCGTAGACCACCTCGAGCACCTCGATATCCAGGTTCCCCACGAGCTTGAGATAGTCCTCCATCTCTGTGGCCGGTCCTCTCTGCGAGAGGCACGACACCCCCGTGATCACGTAGCCAGCATGGTGCGGCTGTGCGGGCAGCGTCGCGTCGAGATCCACCCAACGGCCGTCCAGCAGCGCCTGGGTCCACATGTGCCAGTAGTAGCCCCGCGGCGTGCCCCCGTAGATGAGCCCTTCGGCTACGCGCGCGGGGATTCCGTGCCCCCGCAGGAGTGCCGCGAGGAGTACCGCGTGTTCGGTGCAATCCCCTCTCTGGCTCCGGGCTGCCTCGGACGCGCTCGAGAGGAGCACGTTTTCCTCCTTGACGGTGATATGCTCGAACACAAAAGCGCGCAGTTTCTCCGCCAGTTGCGCCGGCGTCAGAGGCTCTTCGGGCTCGGTAGCTTCGATCAGTTCTCTCACCGCTTCGTCATCGAAGTCGATCATCACAGAGGGCTCGCGATATGTGGAAGCCTCCTGCTCTTCTTGCGTTGCCGGGAGCGGACTGCCAGGCTCAAAGAGGATCTTGGTGTAATCATCAGCATGGGCGATGACCCTTTGCCCTCCCGCTTCTGGAAGCTCAGGCATTCTTCCCTCGCGTACCTCCAGGCGCAGTTCTACCCGTTCGGTTCGCATCACATCTTGGATGGGCTGATCGGGAACGATCCGCGCCGCGGCCATGAGTTCAGGAGGGCTTCCTCGTGTGGCCTCCAAAGCGGTCTCCCGGTCGGCAAGCGTAAGCTCAATGTGACCGAGGCCTGTCCGCATGCTCTCGTACACCTGGAGCTGGTCCTTACAGTAGTACTGTGTCACTGGCGTCGGAATGCCCTCCATGCTCACGCGCCACTCCGTCACCTCGCTTTCCTCAGCGTCGAGCGCGAAGGTGGTTTCCCCTACCCGGCGAAAAGTGAGCTCGATCGGTTCCGGCCCGAGTGCGGCCTGCACAGTGCGAACAGCGATCTCTTCCTTCCCTGCCCGCATCTCCTGCCTTATATGGCGGCGCGCCTCCTCGGCCATCAGCCACGCCTTGTCCGGGCGCTCGCGCTCGGTCGTGCGCGTGCGACCACCGTAGGTGACTGTCTCCACAATCTCAGGGCCAGTGAAGTCCCACACGTACTTGATCGCCTCTTCCCCCTCTGTCTCGCGCAAGGAGATGTAGACCGGTGTCCCATCGTGCTCTTCGATGTAGGTCTCGCGGGTCGTGAGCTCCACCATCCTCCCGGCCACACGCACTTCCTCCACGAGAAGCAGGGTGGTGCGGTAGTGTTCCTCCGTCCTGTGGAGCGTACGGTGACACCACCCTATAGGATCCCCATCCAAGGTGGAGACAAGCCACTGTTCTTCGACGAGTTCCGCTGCCTGCACATCCACACCAACAGAGAACACAAGGGCAAGGAGCCCCATCAGGAAGGGGTAGCTAACTGCTTTCATGTCGCCCTCCTTTCCGGCCGCGAGGATATCCCGCATGTTTACGCAACATACAGTACAGCGCGGTTGTTCCAGCTATCTTCCGTCTACGCTACGAACACTGTACAATGGCGCGTTGCGCTAAGAAAAGTTAGGCACTGTAATGTATCGCGTGTACTACAGTTGGCTAGCCTGTCCACAAGTCCTCAACGCTGGAGGCCGAATACACGTGGTCGGCCGGGGTGACTCCGTGTTAGGATGCGTTGAGGGCGGAGGGCTGTGGCCCCGATAGGAGCAGCAGCAAGGTGATAGGAGCGCCGGAAGTATGGAGCAGATCATCACAACCCACAAGCTCAGCAAGCGCTACGGGGATGTGCTGGCCGTGGACGAGCTCGACCTTGCGGTGAACAGAGGAGAAGTGTATGGCCTCCTCGGGCCCAACGGGGCCGGCAAGACCACCACGCTCCGCATGCTCCTTGGGCTGGTACGGCCCACGGCCGGCACAGCGAAAGTACTGAACGCCCCTCCGGGAGCACAGGCGGGCCTGGCACGGCTCGGCGCATTGGTGGAGGAACCTGCCTTCTATCCATACCTGTCGGGGCGGGACAACCTGCGCCTGCTGGCCCGATACACCGGGGTATCGCTGCAACGAGCCGACGAAGTGTTGGAACGCGTGGAACTCACCGCGAGGGCCGATTCCAAGGTCAAAACCTACTCCCTGGGCATGCGCCAGCGGTTGGGCGTGGCGGCGGCACTCCTCAAGGACCCGGAGCTACTGGTCCTCGACGAGCCTACCAGCGGCCTCGACCCCAGAGGCATGGCCGAGATGCGAGCGTTGATCCGCTCTGTGGGCACAGGCGAGCGCACGGTGCTTCTCTGTAGCCATCTCCTGGGCGAGGTAGAGCAGACGTGCGATCGGGTGGGCGTGATCGACGAGGGGCGCATGGTCAGGCAAGCGCCGGTGGCTGAACTCCGCGCCAGCGGGCGCTTTGTGGTGGCCGGCGAGCCCCTGGAGGATGCCGAGCGGGTGTGTCGGCAGTTCCCCGGGGTCTCCGACGTGGAGATCGTGGGCGGACGGTTAGAGCTCACCCTCGACGCCGACAAGATCGGGGACCTGAACGCCGCGCTGCAACAGGCCGGGGTGCGCGTGCACGAACTCAGACAGCTCGAGCGGTCGTTGGAAAGCGTCTTTTTGGAGCTCACCGAAGAGGAGGAAGACTGATGTGGAGCGCGTTGCGGGCCGAACTCCTCAAGCTGCGCAAACGCCCCGCACTGTGGGTGCTGCTTGCGGTCCTGGTGGGCGTCCAGGTGTTGTTCGGCTACGTGTTCGTCTATGTGTTCCTGGGACTGGAGACGGAAGCTCCGGATGTGCGGGTCTACCAGCTGTTGGATCGACTGATGCCTCAAGAGTTCGTGACCAGTGCGCTCGGCGACCTGGCCGGCATGGGGGCAGCGCTGGCGATCATCCTCGGCGTGCTCGTGGTGGGCAGCGAATACCGATGGAATACGCTGAAGACGATCGCCACCCAGGGCCCGCCGCGCCCCGCTCTTGCGGCTGGCAAGCTCGGCTCCCTGGCTGCCGCCATGTTCGTCTTCACCGTGGCTTACTTGCTCACCGCGCTTGTGTGCAGCTCGATCGTTGCATCGCTGGAAGGGGAGCCGGTGGTTCTACCGTCTGCAGGGATCATTGCAGGTGGCCTTGGGGCCGGCTGGCTGGTCCTGAGTGCCTGGGCCACTTTCGGAGCGCTGTTGGCGGTTGCCCTCCGGGGTACCGGCCTGGCCATCGGACTAGGGTTGTTGTACGCGCTGGTCCTCGAGGAACTGCTCCTCGCAGCGCTGTTCCCTTGGTCGGAGACGATCGACCGGGTGCTTCATGCCGTCCTGCCTGGGTCGAATGCCAATGCGCTGGTCCAGCACCTCGGCGTTCCTCCCGGACCGCCTGCCAGCCCGTTGTCGGCACTGACCGTGGCGACGGTGATGCTCGGCTACCTGGTCCTGTTCAGTCTGGGCGCGGGCTTGATCTTCCACCGCCGGGACATCGCTTAGGGGCATGGCGACGGGCGATTGAGCCGCAACGAAGGCAGCGCACCCCGCATAACAGAGCGCCGGGGTTTCGCGCAATGGCCCTTTACAGAGCGGCCAAGATCGATGAAACGATCTTCTTTCGAGCTGCCGCTCCGGGCCGCTCCTACGGCTCACGTTCCGATGGCGTTCCCTGGGGGCGTTCGGGGACGATCGCCCACGCTATCAGATACGCGATCAACATGGGAAAGACGGCGGTAAACACCGTGGCCAGCAGTACCCCGAGTCGAACGAGCGTTGGGTCCACGGATGCGTACTCCCCTATGCCTCCGCAGATGCCGGCGACGATCCTCTCGTCCCGCGATCTATACAGCCGTTTCATCCGGTCACCTCCCAGCAGACGTCGAGACACCGTTCTACCCCTGGAGGCTGGGCCCGCTCATCGCCGTTCGTGGCCGTACTAACGTGCACGGATCAGCACGCCTTCGAACTCTGCCTCGGCGATCGGGAAGCGGTCGACGACCATCTCCGGGACGAGCGCGCTGGACGGGGTGGGCCTCACCGGAACACGCCGGCGTACGATGAGCTCAGCGTCCCAGCCTGCGGAACGAAGCGCTTCCAGCCCCTCGTTCAAGAACGCAAGCGGGTGGCCGCTCTTCCGGAAGAGCGGGGCGTGCACGGGATCCTCGGGCAGGCAGAACGCATGTGAGAACAAGAGCACCCCACTGCACACCCTTCTGAGTTCGGCCAGCGCGTCGGACGCCCCTTCTAGGATGTTCGCCAAGCCCATGTGGGAGACCAGGCTGGGGACGGATCGGTCGTGGAACGGCCATGTGCGCGCGTCGACAACGAGATGGCTTACTGGAGCCGCCAGCCCTTTGTGCTCCAGGCGCTGGCGGCTGCGTCGCAGGACCCGCGTGCTGAAGTCGGTGGCGACGAGCAACGGAAGCTTTCGTTCCACCAGTGGCTCCAGGAGCGTGCCTCTTCCGCTAGCCACGTCGACAGCCGGCCCCTGGCCCGAAGGAAGCAGCTGGACCATCCGTTCCACGCACTCCTTCATCAGGGCGTTGAATTCCGGAGTGTACAGGTGTTCCTGTGCCGCACGCCGGGCCTCTTCTGCTCCTGCGATGTCGCCCCGCTCATCGAGGTATTCCGCCCGCAGCACCTGGTCGGCAGGCCCGAGTTCCTCCAAGGGCCCGTCCACCAGTTGCGCGCGCACCTCCGGATGGGCGCTCAGGTGTTGCGTCAGCGCCCCATGCGACTCTTCCCAAAGATCAGTTCGCTGGAGCTCAGGCGTTAGAAAGGCACCAATCCCTTCGCGCACTTCGTACACCGCTTCGCAATCAGCACAGGCGCCATCGGCATCCCATATCCTGCC
>SL_5KL_010_SEDDRAFT_10000744_pt1 | contig 20611 bp, 17 predicted proteins | sample SodLakKL_010_SED_FD_9118 | JGI IMG/M metagenome (IMG submission 9118)
TCTACGACTTCAACTTCCACTTCGCCCTGGCGGCCAAAAACGTTAATTGCCGCCCCGCCGCCGGTGAAGTTGGCTACCATCTGGGCGGTTACTTCCGATGGGTAAGCGCTGATTCCTTCTTCTGTTACCCCGTGGTCGGCAGCCATTACTACAACCCTCTTGCGTGCCCCTACCGGAAAAAAGTCACCGTTAATTCCAGCCAGTTGAACAGCCAGGTCTTCCATTCTCCCCAGGCTGCCCTGCGGTTTAGTTAAAATATCCATGCGCGCCCTGGCTTTTTCCATTGCCGCTTCATCAAGCGGGCTAATGCTGCCAATAATATTCTGCAGTTCCTGCTCCATTTGTTGCTGTTCTTCCATCATGAAAACTCCCTTCTATTTCGTAGAATTATACGCATGAGTTGAGCTCTTCCGGGCCAGTTAAATATAATAAGCCACGGGGACAGTTCCATCGTCTTCCCTTCGGCCTACGCTGCGCTTCGGGACGCTCGAACCGTCCCCATGGCGCCGCTCAACTTTTAATCTTTCGCTGTAGTATTACTCATCCGGGCATCTTTACAGCTAATAACCCCGCACTATCCTGTAAACCTGCTCCAAGTCCAGGTTTCTGCGGACCGTATCTGCCAAAAAATCATATTCTTTTTCCTTAAAATCGCGGTAGTTCGCATACTGAGGCCCCTTCTTCTCCGGCAGTCCCCGGCGGCGGCGCAGGACATTAAGAAGCTGCCTGGTCCAGGCCAGGTTATCAAAAATACCGTGCAGGTAAGTACCAAATACATTGCCCTTTTCATTGACCGCCCCTTCCCAGCGGCCGGCAGTTTTAACATAGACGGGGTGGTTAATAGAACGGTAGCTGGTTTGCCCCATGTGGATTTCATATCCTTTTAAAGGCTGTTCGGATCCCATCCCGGCAAAAAAGCCTTGATCGCTGTAGCGCCAGGCGGCTTCAACCTGCCGGGTAAATTTTTCTTTTTCCATCACCGTTTCCATATCCAGGAATCCAAACCCCTGCACTTCCGGGTACTTACTTTCCACCCTGCCGGGATCTAATATGCGCATGCCGAGCATCTGAAATCCTCCGCAGATACCCATCAACAGCCCCTCTTTTTCGACATAATCCTTCAAGGAATCATCCCAGCCAACTTCGCGTAAATACAGTAGATCTTCGATCGTATTTTTAGATCCGGGAATGATCAAAAGGTCTGCATCATCCAGCTCTTCCGGTTTCCTGATATAGGAAAGGTTGACGTCATCATCTAGCTCAAGGGGGTTGAAGTCAGTAAAATTGGAAATACGCGGTAGAAGTAAAACCCTGACCTTTAGACCACGGCTGCCGGAGCGGGCTTTAAAACGATCTGTGACGCTGTCCTCGTCATCCAGGTTTATACTCATAAAAGGAACCACGCCGAGGACCGGCTTATCGATCAGCTCTTCCAGCTGCTTCAATCCCGGCCGCAGCACCTCCAGGTCCCCGCGGAACTTGTTGATGATTACCCCCTTGAGCAGCTCCCGTTCTTCAGGCTGCAGTAAGGACACCGTCCCGTACAGGGAAGCAAACACACCGCCCCGGTCGATATCGCCGGCCAGCAGCACGGGGGATTGCAGGCGCAGGGCCAAACCCATGTTAACCAGGTCTTTCTCCCTTAAGTTAATTTCAGCAGGGCTTCCGGCCCCTTCTATGACGATTATGTCGTTTTCACGGGACAACTCGCCAAAAGCTTCGTCTATAACCGGGAGCAGGGTATCTTTCCACTGCATGTAATCCATGGCCGGCATGTTCTGTAAAGCTTTACCCATAACAATAACCTGGGAACCCTGATCGGAGGTGGGCTTCAGAAGGACCGGGTTCATGTTGACGTGAGGTTCAATTCCTGCCGCTTCAGCCTGCATCACCTGGGCTCTTCCCATTTCCAGGCCCTCGGCGGTCACGTAAGAATTCAGGGCCATATTTTGCGCTTTAAATGGAGCGGCGCTGTAGCCATCCTGCTTAAAAATACGGCACAGGGCTGCACAAAGCAGGCTTTTTCCGGCTGAAGAAGCCGTCCCCTGCACCATGATCATACCCTTCATCAGCGCTCACCTCCAGAGTAATTGCCGGTATCTTGCTCATTTTCTCCACGCTCTTCGGTGTTCCCGGCCCGGAATTTTTTAATGTATGCAGCCATTTCTTCGAGCAGCCTTTTATTATCAGGGCGTTTTAAAACTGCTACCCGGAAATAGGCGCGGTTCAGGCCTTTAAAATTATCAGCCCGCCTGATCAGTACTCCCCTTTTGGCCAGGTGCTCCTGGCAGTGGGCAACATCAAAACCAGGTTCTACGGCCTGCACCAGGAGGTAGTTGGCCGCTCCTTCAAAAACCCGGAGGCCGCCCGTTTCTTCAAACCCTTCTGTAATAAAACGGCGCTCAGTTTCAATTAACTGCAAAGCCTCTTCCAGGTAATCTTGCCGTGCCAGGCAGTACAGTCCGGCTTTCTGGGCCAGGAAGTTAACCCGCCAGGGGTCACCCCAGCGGGTCAGCTCTAAAATGTCTGTTTCAGGCCCGATCAGGCATCCCAAACGCAGGCCGGGCAGGGCCCAGAGTTTAGTCAAGGACAGGGCGATAAAAAGGTTGCTGTAAAGATTGTGGCGCAGACTCTCTTCCGGCTGCCCGGTAAGCGGGATAAAGCTTTCATCAACCATCACCAGCGCCCCTTTTTCTCCCGCAACCCTGACCAGCTCGAGCAAATCCTTCCCATCATATAACATCCCGGTCGGATTGGAGGGGTTGCAGAACACCACCAGATCCCCTTGCTCAATTCTGGTGCTCAGAATGTGGGGGTCGAACTTTTCTCCAGGCGGCAAGGAAAAATACTCTACCCGGGCTCCGGCCAGGCGGGCCGCCCTTTCGTATTCAGAAAAAGTGGGAGCGGGTATTAACACGCTCCGGGGCCGTTTCCAGAGCAGCAGGAGATGGATCAGCTCGTTAGCCCCGTTTCCCATGATCAGCCTGTTTTCAGGAATCCCGAGGAACTTGGCAAGCTTTCCCCGTAATTCCCGGGCCTGCGGGGTCGGGTAATGCATAATTTCTGGCAGGACTTCACTCAAATATTCCAGCAGGCCCTCCGGGGGGCCCAGGGGATTAACATTGCTGCTAAAATCGATCAGACGCCCTCCGGCAGGACTCCACTGCTGCGCCGCACGGGCCAGGTCGCCTCCGTGGCCGCCGGTTTCATCATCAAAAAACCCGGGCAAAACCAATCACCGCCTTTGCTGTCAGGCCTGCGGGTGCCGCAGTCTGCAGGACCAGGTAATAACCGACCAAAAAAAACAGCTCTCCCAGTTCACTTGAAGCACCCATGATATCGCCGGTTAGCCCTCCCAGCCTGAAGGCGGCGTACAGGGCCAGGGCATGAACCCCGGCCAGGGCCAACAAGCAACCCCCCAGGATGGGTAAAGCCAGGCCAGGCTGCCACCAGGAAAAAAGTCCAACCACTACGAGAGCCCCGGCAGAAGCTTTTAACAGTTGGGGCCAGCGCAATTCTTTAAGGAATAGATCACCCAGGCCGCGGCTGCGGGCCGGAGCAAACCAGGTCCCGGCATAAACTATGGCCCACCGCCCGGCAAGAGGCATAAAGGCCAGGGCTGCAGGCATGAACAAGCTGGTTTCCAGGCCCACCAGCAGGGAATACTTAAGCAGGTAAACAAATATGATGGCGGCCGCACCCATTACCCCGATAGCGCTATCTTCCATGGCCTTAAAAGCTTTCTCCCGGCCGGTGGTGCCGATGAGCCCATCGGCGGTATCGGCCAGGCCGTCAAAATGAAGGCCCCGGGTCAGGAAAAAACTCAAGATCAGGGCGGTTACCGCTACCGGTTCCGGGGGAAATACAAAGCCAAGCAGCCAGGCTGCTCCTGCCAGGAACAAACCGAGGGTAATACCGGCCAGGGGAAAGCAGGCCGCCGCATTCGTCAGTTCCCGGCCACCGGGGCCAAACTGGACGTGGGGGAGTGGAATAATGGTCAAAAAGGATAGCGCACGCAAGTAGCTTTTCAAAAAATAATGACCTCCCCGCCGTGGAGCAAATAATAAATAAACAGAAATAAAGCAAAAGCAATAATTGAAACCCGCCTGAACAGGGCCAGGCCCCGTTCGATATCTCCCGGTGCAGGGTCCTTACCCAAAGGGTTAATAATAGGCTGTTTTTTCAAGCTGCCGTGATAATAATCAGGACCGCCAAATTTAACCCCGAGCACGCCCGCCGCCGCAGCCTCGGGCCAGGCGCTGTTGGGGCTGCTGTGTTTGCCGCGATCGCTGATAAGCACCCGGATCCCTTTTCCCGGCGATTTTTCGGGAATACCGCCCAAAAGCAGCAGGGCTGCAGCCAGGCGCGAAGGCAGATAACTCAGAACATCATCCACTTTGGCTGAAAAATAGCCCAGGTCTTTATATTCTTTGCTCCTGTAACCGAGCATGGAGTCGAGGGTATTAACCACCTTGTAAAGAACCGCCAGGGGCGCACCGCCGAGCGCTGCATAGAACAGCGGCGCCACCAGGCCGTCCGCGCTGTTTTCAAAAAGGCTCTCCAGGGTCGCACGGGAAACCCCGCTCTCGTTCAGTCTGCCTGTATCCCGGCTCACCAGCATGGCCACCCCGGATCTCGCCCGGTTAAGGTTCCCAAGGGCTAGCTCCCGGCCAACCCTCTCTACATGCCGGCGCAAATCGCCACCGGCCAGCACAGAGAAAAATATATACGATTCAAGGATCCAGCCGGTTAGATAGTGGACCCGGTAAGCGCCCTCGAGCAAGAATATAACCAGCGCCAGCGATCCACCGGCCGCAATGATTACGATCAAGGCCCCGGCTATCTTAAGGCCGGCCGGTGTAACAAAAACCCGCCGGGCCAACTTTTCCAATCCGGTGATTAGTGCACCCAAACAGCGAACCGGGTGAGGTAAACTGGGTGGATCGCCAACCAGGCAATCGAGCAAGTAGGCCACTATAAATGCCGCTATGCTTAAAGCAAACCGTTCCACCTATTTAAACCTCTGGGGAATACCGCAGACTACCAGCCATACCTGGTCGGCAGCTTCAGCCATGGCCTGGTTGGCCCGTCCGGAATAATCCCGGAAAACCCGGCCCAGGGGGTAGTTGGGCACCACTCCCATTCCCACTTCGTTGGTTACCACGATCACATCGGCAGGGCATTCTGCCGCTGCCCGGGCCAGGCCCTGGATATATTCAAGGGTCCGCCGGCCGGCCGTTTCCAGCAGGTTTTCATCGGCGAAGATATCTTCACCCTGCCTCACTGCACCTTCCCGGTCCAGGTCCGCCAATATCAAGTTGCTCACCAGCAGGGTCAGGCAGTCAAGGAGTACTATTTCCCCCGGGGCCGCTTCCCTTTCCAAGACCAGGTGCGGCATTTCGGGTTCTTCCACCGTTTTAAAACTACCGGGCCGCCTTGCTTTATGGGCGGCAACCCGCTCCCTCATTTCTTCATCTTCCACCCGGGCCGTAGCCAGGTAAATAACCTGCTTACCGCTCTCCAGGGCCAGTTTTTCTGCAAAAGTGCTTTTTCCGCTGCGGGCGCCGCCGGTTACCAGGACCAGGGAACCGCGACCGTGATCACTCATTTTTCTCTCCTCCGTCCCGGCAGACCACCGCGTGCAGGTCGTCTACATTTTCCAACACCACTGCTCCCCTGTCCACCAGGCCTTCCAGCAGCTCCCCTGCTTTTCCGCTGTAATCGCGCTTATCTACACCCCCGAGGTCGATAACATAAACCGGTTTACCTTCCTCTAAAGCCGCTTCCACTTCTTCAAATATGGGCAGGTTACCCTCTCCGAAGGGAATTGGTGGCACCACTACCATGTCCGCTTTATGCAATAAATTCAAATGTTCTTCTTTATGGGCCCCGTTCATGCTGGTAAAGGGGGGCACGATCACCACCGGCAGGCTGTGAAAGTGGGCAAACCGGCAGCCGCTGTCCTGGGCAGAAACCGGGCCCACGGAAAGGCGGCACCCCTTCTGTTTAAGCAGCTCAAGGACAGGGAGAGCTTCTTCGCCCCCACCGATAACATGGACCAACGGGCCGCCAACCTGGTTTTGCTCAGGGCTTCGCTCACCGACCACACTTATTTGCAGGACCCCGTGCAGGGGATGGCGGTAAGTTTTAGCCGGCACCCCGTAGGATTTCTTAATATTATCCGGGGTAATTACTTCCTCGGCCCTGCCGGCAGCCATTACCCGGCCGCCGGATAAAAGAATAAAGCGGTTGAAGTGATGTACAGCCAGGTTGATGTCATGGATGGCGGCGATGACGGTTACTTTCTGCTCACGGTTTAGACGGGCCGCCAGTTCCAGCAGCATCGACTGGTAGCCAATATCGAGGTTTGCCGTCGGCTCGTCTAAAAGCAGAACCTCCGGCTGCTGACAAACTGCGCGGGCCATCACAACCCTTTGCTTTTCCCCGCCGCTCAGGGTAGCAATCGAGCGTCCGGCTAAATGCGACACCCCGGTCATCTCCATGGAACGCCGCACGATCTCATAATCATGTTCTTCTTCTTTTTGAAACCGGCCCAGGTAGGGGAAACGGCCCATCATGACGATGTCTTCTACAGTAAAATCAAAATCGGCCGCCGTTTCCTGGGGAACCACGGCCATTTTCCGGGCTGCTTCCTTGCTGTCAAACTTCTCCAGCTCCTCCCCGTCGAGTAAAATCGAGCCTGCAGTGGGCTTAATAATCCGACTGATACAGCGAAGTAAGGTAGACTTGCCGGCCCCGTTGGCCCCGAGCAGGGCTACCAGGTCGCCGCGATCCACGGCAAAACTGGTGTTTTCCAAGACCGGCTGTGCATCATATGAGAGCTTCAAGCCGTGCACATCGATGTTAATTCCCACAGCAGTTTATCCTCCTCCGCCAAAATAGCGCAGCTTCTTACGTTTCTTCAGCAAGTAAACAAACATCGGAGCCCCGATCAGAGCGGTAATAATCCCCACCGGCAGTTCGGAAGGAGCAATGACCACCCGGGCCAGGGTGTCGGTGGCAATCAAGAGCACACCTCCGAGCAAAGCTGAAGCCGGAAGCAGAAAACGGTGATCCGGCCCGGCCACCAGGCGAACGAAGTGGGGGACCACCAGTCCCACAAATCCGATGATTCCACTGGTCGATACCGCCGCTGCAACCAGCAGCGATGAGCCGGCCAGTAATATTTTCTTAACCCGTTCAGTATTAACCCCGAGGTGGCTGGCCGTTTCTTCCCCGAGCAGCATGGCGTTCAACTCCCGGGAAAAAAGGCTAACACAGATAAAGCCGACCAGGGCATAAGGAACCATCACCCTGACCTGGTGCCAGGTAGCTCCGCCGAGCCCGCCCATCATCCAGAAAACAACCATGTGCAGCTTCTCCCCGGCAAAATAAGTCAGCAAAGAAACCAGGGCTGACAAGAAAGCGCTTACAGCGATGCCTGCCAGGAGCAGGGTCATTACCGGCACGGCCTTGCCCACCCTGGCCATGGTATAAACCAGCGTGATGGTGGCAATCCCGCCTCCAAAAGCAAACAGGGGCACCGCCCCGAAACCGCCGACTGCAAGGCTAAAACCGCTGAGCATGGCAAAAACTGCACCCAGGGCGGCCCCCGATGAAATCCCGATCACGTACGGATCGGCCATCGGGTTGCGGAATAACCCCTGGAAAACCGCCCCGGCCACGGCCAGCGAACTGCCCACTGCCGCAGCAAGCAAGACCCGCGGAAAGCGGATCTGGAGCAAAATATCCTCGTGAACCGCCTGGATGCTCATTCCATCAAAGGCGATTCCCAGGGGAAGGGCTTCAAGCAGTATAGCCAGCACATGCCTCCACTCGATGGAAACAGAGCCCCAGACCATGGCATTCACGGCAGCGGCTAAGAGCAGGATCACCAGCCCGGCCATCAGCAGTTTCTTGCGGCGGCCGGTTCCACCTTCACCTCGGTTTGCTTTATTCAGATTCTGGATCGTCTTAATAGACCTCGCTTGCCCATAAAATATCAGTCATTAAATATATCCGGATAAAAAAGTTCCGCTGCTTCTTCTATTGCCTCTACAATGCGCGGCCCCGGACGGGCAAAAGTGTCATCGGAAATAGCATGCAGGTTCTTGTTTTCAACCGCCGGCACGCTTTCCCAACCGGGCCTGCCGGCCATTTCTTCCAGGACCGTTCCGGCGGTGCCGTGGTAATCGGGGAACAAAATGATATCCGGCTGCCGGTCAGCCACTTCTTCAGCGCTAATCTGCGGATAGTTGTCCTCAACATCACCAAAAATATTTTCTCCACCGGCCAGGGTTAAGATTTCATTGATAAATGCTCCTGCTCCGGCTGTCATCAGGGGATCGGAATATACTTCATAGAAAACCCGGATCCTGTCCTCGGGGCCGATGTCTGCCACTTTCTCCTGGACGGCATCAATTCGCTCTTTCATCGAACCGATCAGCTCTTCACCTGCTTCTTCGACGCCGGCCATTTCAGCTACCAGGGCCATGCTTTCAAATAGTTCATCAACCCTGGAAGATTCAATTACCAGGACCGGAATTCCCATTTCTTCGAGGCGGGGGACTTCTTCATCATGCATAGTTGAAGCAAGGACCAGGTCCGGCTCAAGTTCCACGATCTTTTCGATACTGGGGGAATCAAAGCCGCCGACTATATCTTTCTCCAGGGCTTCGGGAGGGTAATTGCAATATTCGGTTACCCCAACTATTCTGTCTTCCAGGCCGAGACCAAAGCTGATTTCTGTATTGCTGGGAGAAAGCGAAATGATCCTTTCCGGCACACCTGCAACAGCTACCTCGCGGCCCATCTGGTCGGTTACCACAATTTCTTCTTCAGCCCCCCCCGGTTCAGCAGGCTCTTCAACGCCAACCTCCTCTTCCGGTTCTTCCGGTTCGGCCGGTTGTTCAGCCTGCTCACAGCCGATAGTAAATAGCATCAATACTGAAATCAAAACTGCCGTAAATATTAGGTATTTCTTCATCTTCATCTCTCCTTTTTTCGCTAATCGGTCTGCTCAACCCCTGGCCGGAAGTGATAAATTTTCGGGAACTTAAAACAAAAAACCACGGCAAAACGTGGTCTTTTCACCCGCTTTACCCTTTCACCCGAAGGGGTTAAGCGCGCTGTCAGGCAGGTCTCCTGGCTCGTGTTCACAGTGCCTCTCCGCCTTCCCGGCTTTTAAAACCAGTGGCTTGAAGGGGGCACATCCCACTTACAGTGGCGGGACCGCGCCGGATTTTCACCGGCTTCCCTTTTCAGTCTTCTGACACCTGACTAGCCTTTATTTAATTGATTACCGCTGCTATTATAGCATCCCGTCCCGTTCTTGTCCATTGTACAAAAAAAGCCTCAACCACTTCGATTAAAGATCTGCCATATCGGTTTTAACACCATAGGGTTCTTTTAAAATACCGACATTGGAAAGAGTAAAAATGATCAGGGCCACCCAGATGAAGCAAAAACTGATCAGGTGAATGAGCGAAAAGTACTCCCTGAATACAAAAATGCCAAGCAGCAGGTTAATTGTCGGCGCGATATACTGCAGGAATCCCATCATGGAAAAAGTAGTCTTTTCTATCCCCCGGGCATAGAAAAACAAGGGAGCAGCAGTTATAATCCCCGTTCCGGCAAGGATAAAAACTGTAAATAAAGGCATTGTGCCCAGGGCGCCTGTTCCTGAGCGCTCCAGGCTGACGATATAAAGCAAAGCGATGGGCATGACTATGAAGGTTTCCAGCACCAGGCCGGAAACCGGATCGAGGCGGATAATTTTTTTAATCAAACCGTAAGCGGCAAAAGTGCCGGCCAGCAGGAGGGCTATCCAGGGAATCCGGCCATACTGCAGGGTTATAAGCAGAACACCGGCAGTTGCTAACAGGAGGGCTGTCAGCTGCCAGCGGCCAAGCTTTTCCCTGAATACAGTTACCCCCAGCAGGACCACTACCAGGGGGTTAATATAGTAACCCATACTGGCTTCGATAACAAAACCGCTGTTTACGGCATAAATATAAGTAAACCAGTTCAGGCTGATTATAAAGCCGCAGCTGAAAATCAACAAAAGCTTTTTGCGGTTGGCCAGTGATAACAATAAAGTCTTCCATCCCCCGGTCAATACAACAACCAGGGTTACCACCACGAAAGACCAGAATACCCGGTGGGCCAGGATTTCTATTGCCGGAACAGCTTCCAGCAGTTTCCAATACAGGGGTAGAAGCCCCCACAAAATAAAAGCTGAGGAACCGTAGAAAACCCCTGCCGTATTATCATCAATTTTTTGGGCCAGGTTATCCATGATACCCATAGCTTATAACTAAACTTTTTAACTGGCAAGGGCTTGCAAAAAGCTTTAATTACTTTTCTTCATCACCGGAACATTCCGGGCAATTTTCGAACATAATATCCGGCATCCCGTTATCGGGCCCTTTTTGCCCCATCCTGCGGCGCCGGCAGCGCGGACACACGGGTTCTCCCTCTAATGCGAATGGTCCTCCATGTATACGCATCGCTTTACCCTCAATCAACGAACGGGCGATCTTTTCCCGGGCAGAAACAAGTATACGCTGCAGGGTACTCTGGGCTATATTCATCCGGGCAGCGCATTCCTGCTGCTCCAGTTTTTCCAGATCCTTTAACCTGATCGCTTCAACTTCATCCACGGTAAGAACTACTTCATCAAGTAAAGGCATAGGAATGCCGGTTGGTTTAAAATATGTATACCGGGGCATTGTGCTGACCCGGCGCGGTTTATGTGGTCGCGGCATAACAAAACTCCCCTAATCTTATTCATTTAGTTGCATTTATTGTAGCAGAAATTTACCCGTAAGACAACTATAATGTAGCAGGGTCGTTTATAAAATTACTGCATATCAAGCATTTACATGCAGCCTCAATAATGATCGGCATGACTGTGCCCCCTGGGTATACATCAATAACAAAATTTTGTTATTATAAAAATGTTAGGAGGCGCTTTATATGAGATACAGGCATTTGTTTGGCCCCGTCCCCTCCAGGCGGCTTGGAGTATCCCTGGGGGTTGATCTTGTACCGCTCAAAACCTGCACCCTGAACTGCATTTACTGTGAGTGTGGAGAAACCAACAACTGCACCCTGGAGCGGAAAGAATACGTGCCGCTGGAAGAAGTATACGAAGAGTTAAACGATTACCTGGCAAAACAACCGGAGCTCGACTACATTACCTTTTCCGGTTCCGGGGAACCAACCCTGCACAGCGGGATCGGGAATGTGGTAAGCTATTTAAAGCAAAAATACCCTGCATACAAGCTCTGCCTGCTAACAAACAGCACTCTTTTAAACGACAGCAAAGTAAGGGAACAGATCAAACCGATCGATTTAATCGTGCCTTCCCTGGATACGGCTACAGAAGAATGTTTCAAACGCTTAAATCGTCCGCACCGCGGTATAAAATGCCAGGATGTTATTGAAGGGTTAGTAAAATTACGCAGTGAGTACAGCGGTGAAATACTGGTGGAAATATTCATAGCCCCGGGTTTAAACGACACACCGGATGAGATAGCGGCCCTTAAGTCTGCCCTGGAACGGATTAAACCCGACCGGGTGCAGCTGGGGACCCTGGACAGGCCCGGAACTGAAGAATGGCTGGAGCCGGCTGATTACCATACCATGCAGAATATTGCCTTCTACCTGGGTAATGCCGAGATAATCGGCAAGTTCAAACCGGGTCCCAAAATCAGCACTTTCAACGACTCTCACAGCAGGCAGATCTATGAGACCCTTAAACGAAGGCCCTGCACGGTAGCCGACCTGAAAGCCCTGTTGAATTTAAGGCCGGCAGAAATTCAGAAGTACATCAACCACCTGCTAAGCAAGGGGAAAATCGAAATTGACCACCAGGAGCGGGGGATCTTCCTGAAGATCAAAAATAACAAAGACGGAAAAAACTGACAGGGGCGGTTCGAGCCTTCCGAAACACAGCGAAGGCCGGAGGCAAGGCCAGGGCAACCGTCCCCGTGGCTTATTATTCACTTGCAACCGGGCATTTATTTAACCGCCGAGAGCAGCGATGATTTCCCGGCAAAAAGCTGGCAGGTCTTTAGGAGTGCGGGAGGTGATGATATTCCCGTCGCGAACTACTTCTTCGTCAATAAATTTTGCCCCGGCATTAACAAGATCATCTTTAATCGAGAAAAATGCGGTTACTTTCCGCCCCTTTGCCGCCCCAATTGAAGCGAGCATCCAGGGGCCGTGGCATATGGCAGCAATTACTTTGCCCTGGTCATATGCCTCCTGCAGGAAAGCGACCAGTTCCTTTGAGCGGCGCATGTGATCCGGTGAGTAACCTCCCGGGATAATTACAGCATCAAAGCTGTCAGCGCGGGCATCTGCTGCAGCCAGGTCTGCTTTCGCCGGGTAACCATGCTTGCTTTTATACTCCTTCTTCTCTGGCGCTACTGCCGTTACTCCGGCCCCTGCCTCCAGAAACCGGTAATAGGGATACCAGAATTCCGGGTCTTCATAAAGCTCTTCCAGTAACACGGCGATATGTTTGCCTTCAAGGCTCATAACTACTTCCTCCTTATCTATTAAGACTTTTTTCTTGGGTGCCAGTGAACAGCAAATCCCCGGCAACCACACAGCGATTCTTTAATCAACTTGATCATGCGCAACTGCTTAAAATAGCTCGCCAAGCCACCCAAAACCGATAGCCAGCTCAAAAACGGCCAGTATCAGGAAGAAAACAATGGAAATAACCAGCAGCCAGTTAAACCAGCCCCGGGGAAGCCACCCGCTTTCCCTGTTTTCCAATAAAGGTTCAACTTTGGAACGGTTTTGCAAAAGTCTAAGCCCGGCATAAGCGCCCGCTCCAGCCATGATTACCAGGGGCAGCAAAGCCCAGAGGTCCTGGGGTGTAATTTCAGCCGCGGTTTCTTCCTGCCCGGCCAGGTAGAGGTAGGTAGCTGCATAAAAGTTATTCAGCATATGGTACAAGATCCCGCCCCATAAAGATCCGGTTTTAATAACCACCACTGCCATCACAGCGCCAAGCACAAAGGTGCTGAACAGGTTTAAAAAGGAAACATGGAACAGGGCAAAAAGAAGCGAACTGAATACAACAGCCGGCACGATTCCGTATTTTTCCAGGGATGGCATCAATGCTCCCCTGAACATGACCTCTTCACAAATCCCCGCAGAGATGGAAAGGATAAAAAGGTATACCAGGTACTGCTGCAAAGTTTGCGGCGGTTCAATAACCATGACCGGTTCATAACCAATTTCCATCAAGCTGGTAACCAGACCGGCAGCAACAGCCATATTCAGCAGCCAAAAAGAGGCCGAAAGCAGGATAATAACCGGGACAAAATACCAGTCCAGGGCTTTAAAACGCACAAAACTGACCGGGGCAACCCGGTAGCGGCGTAAAAACCAGAGCGTCGGAATCAGGATAATCACCCACTGGGTAATGATCATGCCAATTTCAAAGTGGAGCCCCTGGGCGATCGACCCAAAAACCAAAAGTAGCAAAAAAACCACTACATATAGCTTCATTACCGCTTTTAAGTCAGGAGGGTTGCCAGGCCCGGTAAGTGGACTGCCTGGATCTCCTCTATGTCCTTCATCACCGGGTTTGAAATCGCCTCCAGAATAATTATCCATCGATATCATCACTCCAGTAACCTGTTCTCTAAAATCTGGCCCGGCTCAAGCCCGGCAAGCTGCAAGTAGAATTCGGCTGCATCAACCAGGGCCTCCATCGGGGTCAACCCCACTATTTCACTATCGGTTACTGCAACCCCAAACCGTGCAGCCTCCAGCTTGACCAGCTCAAAAACCCGGTGCAGGGGCACTTTCTTATAATCGCAAACATTGATCGTAACCTGGGCCTGACCTGTTTCTTCAATATAAATCCCCAAACCCTTAATTGTAGGAAAACCTCCGCTGCTTCCCCTGATCGCCCGGGCAATCTTTTTGGCAATTTCCACATCCCCCGTGTCAAGGTTAATGTTATAGGCAATCAAAGGGGGCCTTGCCCCCACGGCGGTAACGCCGGCTTTGAGATTTACTTCAGCCGGCCCAAAGTCGGGTTCGCGTCCCGGTTCTTTAATGCCTTCAATCAGCCCTTCATACTGACCGCGCCGGACATCGGAAAGGTTCTTCCTTTCCGGCCTGGTAGCGGCCTCCTCATACAGGTAAACCGGTATCTCTAACTCTTCTGCCAGGCGCCGGCCCACTTCACTGGCCATTTCAATGCATTCCTTCATATCGATGCCTGAGATGGGGACAAAAGGCAACACATCTGTAGCCCCCATCCGGGGATGGCCGCCTTCATGGCCGGACATATCAATTAAGGATGCTGCCTTTTTTGCGGCCTGGAAGGCGGCTTCTTTCACCGGCCCGGGCTCCCCTATAAAAGTAACCACAGAGCGGTTGTGGCTTTCATCATGGGAATAATCGAGCAGCTTTACACCTGCTACTGCTTTAATCGACCCGATTATTTCTTCAATCACTTCCAGGTTGCGTCCTTCGCTGAAGTTCGGGACACATTCCACCACTTTAGCCATTGTTTTTTACACCTCCACTACAATTTCTCCATTTTTAACTACCGAACTGACCAGGTTCGTGCCGTAACGGTAAGCCAGGTATTCGTAATTAGGAGCCTCAAAAATAGCCAGGTCTGCTTTTTTCCCTTTCTCCAGGCTTCCAACTTTATCAGGGCGGCCTACGGCATGGGCAGCATTGATTGTAATAGCGTTAATTACCTCGGAAGGGGTCATCCGCAGGTAAAGACAGGCCAGGTTAACAACTACCTGCAAGTTATTATTCGGTGAGCTGCCCGGGTTAAAATCGGTAGCCAGGGCCAGCGGGACGCCGGTTTCAATCATCTTCCGGGCCGGGGCATAATGGTCCTCGCACAGGTAAAAAGTGGTCCCCGGTAAAATAACCCCGATCACGCCGGCTTCAGCCATTTTCTCGATACCCTGCTCGGAAATAACCAGCAGGTGATCGGCTGAAACAGCCCCCAGCTCGGCAGCCAGTTCAGCACCGCCGAGAGGAACGATCTCGTCGGCATGCATCTTAAGGCCCAGGCCCATTTCCCTGGCCGCCTCCAGGACCCTCCTTGACTGCGCCACAGAAAAAATTCCTTCCTCGCAGAAAACATCACAGTACCGGGCCAGGTTTTGCTCCACCACACGGGGAAGCATTTCTTCAATAACCAGGTCGAGATAACGATCGGGATTTTCTTTGTATTCTTTCGGCACCGCGTGGGCACCCAGGAAAGTGGGCACCAGGTCCACCGGTTGGGCCCGGTCCACCTCCCGGATGGCTTCCAGGGTTTTTATTTCATCTTCTACAGTAAGGCCGTAACCGCTTTTAGACTCGGCTGTTGTTGTCCCCTGGGCCAGCATCTGGCGACAGTACCTCTTTCCCGCTTCAACCAGTTCTTCTTTCGAAGCGGCCCTGGTTGCTTCTACGCTGCTCAAGATCCCGCCGCCCCGGGCCAGGATCTCCAGGTAAGGCACCCCCTGCAGCTTTAAGGTCAGTTCATGTTCCCGTGAACCTCCAAAAACAACATGAGTATGCGGATCAACCAGGCCGGGCAGGACTACTTTTCCGGAAGCATCTACAACCCGCGTTTTTTCATCCACATTCACCTGTTTTTGCACTTCTGCCGTCGGCCCCACCGCGGTAATTTTATCGCCGCTGACGGCAACAGCTCCGTCAGTGATGACCTGCAATTCTTTAAAAGCCTTCCCGGTTAAAGGCTCTTTAGAGGCGCCCCGGGAAGTAACCACCTGGTTGGCATTTTTAATAAGCAGTGTAGTATTCATATTATTAGTCCTTTCTTGCATCAATACTTTTTCTTAACGCAGGATGATCCGGCCCATGGCAGCTAACCTTTTTATAAAAGTCCGGATTACCTGATTAGCATGAAACTAAAGCTGCCCTATTTCTGAAAAGCTTTCTTGACCAAACCCTTTACCAGATCATCATCGGCCAGGTAGGGCAGGGTGATCTGGTCGGTTTCACTGTTTTCCTGGTTGTACTCTACAGCGGTATCAATCGAGTGTTCATTACGGGCCCAGGCCCTCCGGGCCACCCCACTCATAACGTCCCAGGGCATGGCTGAACTCAAGATCCGGTCCACCCTATCACTGCCGTCGAGGACCATCCCGAAACCGCCGTTGATCGCTTTGCCGATTCCGACCCCACCGCCATTATGCAGGGCCACCAGGGACATCCCGCGGGCAGCATTGCCGGCGAAGCACTGCACGGCCATGTCGGCCATAACATTGCTGCCGTCCTTGATGTTGGCCGTTTCCCTGAAAGGCGAATCGGTACCGCTGACATCATGGTGGTCCCGGCCGAGCATGATCGGACCAACTTCGCCTTTGCGGACCATCTCGTTAAACCTGAGGGCGATCCTGGTCCTCCCTGAACAGTCCTGGTATAAAATCCGGGCCTGGGTACCAACTACCAGGTTGTTTTTCTCAGCATCCCTGATCCAGACATAATTGTCCCTGCATTGCCCACGCCGGTCCGGATCAATACATTCCATGGCCACCCGGTCCGTTTTCCCTAAATCTTCGGCGCTCCCGCTCAGGCAAACCCAGCGGAAAGGTCCGTATCCGTAATCAAACAGCTCCGGTCCCATGATATCCTCGACATAAGAAGGAAAGATGAAGCCTTCTTTTTCATCAATACCGTTCTTTGATACTTCCTTTACCCCGGCATCAAAAACTGCTTTTAAGAAAGAATTGCCGTAATCAAAAAAGTAGGTGCCCCGTTCAGTAAGGGTCCTGATCAATTCAAAATGCCTGAGCAGTGACTGATCTACCCTTTTCCTGAACTCTCTTCTGTCCTTTTGAAGCAGTTCCGTCCTCTCTTCAAAGGTAAGCCCCTGGGGGCAGTAACCACCGTCATAAGCGGCGTGGCACGAAGTTTGATCGGAAAGCAGGTCAATGTGAATATTATTGCCGGCGGCATAATCCAGCAGGTCCACAATATTCCCGTGATAGGCTATGGAAAGTGGCTCTTTCTGATCCGCCGCTTGCCGGGCCACCATGAACACTTCACCCAGGTCCGCAGATACTCTATTGACCCAGCCCTGCTCATACCTGGTCTTAATCCTGGAGTAATCAACCTCGGCAATAATGCCCACCCCGTTTGCTATTTCAACCGCTTTCGGCTGGGCGCCGCTCATACCGCCAAGGCCAGAGGATACAAAGATGTAACCCCTTAAGTCTTCATCGCCTTTGACTCCCAGCTGCTGCCTCCCGGCATTAAGGATAGTATTGAATGTACCGTGCACGATGCCCTGGGAACCGATATACATCCAACCGCCGGCAGTCATCTGGCCGTAATTGGCCACCCCCATCTGTTCAGCCACATTCCAGTCTTCAGCATTATCGTACATGCCAACCATCAGGGCGTTGGTTATAATCACCCTTGGGGCATCGGGACGGGAACGGAACAATCCCAGGGGATGGCCTGATTCGACCACCAGGGTTTGCTCTTCCGTCAACTCCTCCAGATATTTCTTGATCAAACGGTACTGCATCCAGTTCTGGCATACCCGGCCGGTTTCGCCGTAAGTGACCAGCTCATAAGGATAAAGGGCTACGTCAAAATCAAGGTTGTTGTCAATCATGACCTGGAAGGCCCTGCCCTCAAGGCATTTACCCCTGTACTGATCAACAGGCTTTGCCTTGATGTTGCCCGGCGGGCGGTAGCGGTACCCGTAAATCCGCCCCCTGTTAAGCAGTTCATCCAGGAATTCCGGGGCCAGCCTTTCATGGTGCTCTTCGGGTATGTAGCGCAGGGCATTTTTCAAGGCCACTTCTGTCTGCTTTTGGGTGAGGGTGAAATCCCTGGCCGGGGCTCTGCGCACCCCTTCTACAAATTCCGGCTTTTCATACCAGCCGTCATCAAGCTTTATTTTCATGGCTGCCCTGACTTGATCGCTTTTAAACATATAACCACTCCTACTTTTAGCTTAAAACTGCTAATTATTTTTTCCATAAACTTTAAGCAAAATAAAGATCCTTAACTTTATTTCCATGTGCCCCTGCAGTTTTCCTTCCCGGTTTTACCTGCCTTTGCCGGGTCCACCGCGGTTTATTGTTAGTTTTTCAAATATATGATTTAATAAAGATACCTGAACCGGCACTGCTCGATATTAAAACTCGACCATAGATAAGGAGCATGTATGTGGGATTCAAAACTGTTTAAAACCGGGGTAGGCATCTTACTTCTATTTCTAATAATCTACATGGGGACCCAGATCTCGTTTATCTTTCGCCCCATCGTAGTGGCATTTGAAGCCCTGTTTATCTCGTTTTTGGTTTCAGGTGTCCTCTACTATTTTACCATCCCTTTTGTCGACTGGATGCACGGCCATAAAGTACCGCGGCCGCTGGCCATCCTGGTTGTTTTTATGCTAATTATCGGCCTGCTGGTCCTCTTATTTTTCACCATCGGCCCCATCCTGCAGGCCGAATTTACCAGGCTGGCCGTAAGCATCCCCGCCGGGATCAGGGAGATCCAGCAGATCATCAGGGAGCTGGAGGAAAGCGTTATCTTCAATGCCCTGCTGGACCTGGAGGCCCTGGATATTGACGAAATAATTGACAACCTGGCCGGGTTTGTGAGCAGGGCCATATCCCAGGTGGCAGTCAGTGTGGCCACGCTGGTCGATGTATTGACCGGGCTGTTTATGACGATCATCATTATTCCATTCCTGTTATATTACATGCTTAAAGAAAAAGGTGGGGATTTCATTTCCAACCTGGTCGAGCGCCTTTCTCCTGAAGAATATAAGGATAATGTTCACAGAGCCCTGTCTGAGATGAACAAGCTTCTTGGAACCTATGTACAGGGCTTAGCTGTAGTATGCTTATTCGTGGGTATTCTTGCCTATATCGGTTTTTCAATCATCGGCCTGGATTATGCCCTGATCCTGGCCATGTTTATCTTAATCACCAATATCATCCCTTTCCTGGGCCCGTTTATCGGCTCCATCCCCGCCGTGGTTGTAGGCCTGCTTGATTCACCGTTTACCATGCTCCTGGTGATAATCGTCATCGTAATCGTCCAGCAGCTTGAAAGCCTGGTAATATCTCCCCAGGTAATGGGCCGCAGAATGGCCCTGAGCCCCCTGACCATCATTTTGCTGGTGCTGGTTGCCGGGCGCCTGGGCGGCCTGCTGGGGATCATCCTGGCCATTCCGACATTTACCGTGCTTAAGATAATTGTCAGCCATATTTTTGAGTATATCAAACCGCTAAAGAAACCGACCGGCCAGGCTCCAACAAACCGTTCATAAACCGGTTGTTAAAATCCAAAGGCTTACTAACGAGTAGTTCGGTTTATTGAGGGGAGGAATAAATTTATGACAAGACCTGAACCGGGGCAGTTTACGGAAAAAGGGATGCCCCGTGAAGCAATCACTGCTGAATTGAATAAAGCCCGGCTTGAAGACGTGGGCTGGATCAGCGGCCAATCGTGGGGACTGGTATACCATGCCGGCGAAGATGTGGATGAGATCATCAGGGAAGCATACCAGCTTTTTGCCCACGGCAACGGACTCGACCCCAGGGCCTTCCCCAGCTTAAAAAAATTTGAAACTGAAGTGGTGGCTAAAACCAACTTCCTGCTTAACGGCGGCAGTGATGCTGTCGGCACAATGACTTCGGGTGGATCGGAAAGCCTGCTCATGGCGGTCAAATCCAGCAGGGACCAGGCCCGAGATTTAAAACCGCACATTAAAGAACCGGAAATGATTATCCCGCAGAGCGCCCATCCGGCCCTCGATAAAGCCGCTCACTACCTGGGAGTAAAGAGCGTGCGCACACCCCTGGACAGCGATTACCGGGCCAGCCTGGATGCTATTCGAGAAGCAGTTAGCGACAACACCATTCTGCTGGTGGGATCAGCACCGGCCTATCCGCATGGAGTGGTCGATCCTATTGAAGGTCTGGGGGAAATAGCGCTCGAAAAAGGGCTCAATTTACATGTTGACGCCTGCCTGGGCGGTTTTGTCCTTCCCTTTCTTGAACAGCTGGGCTACCGGATCCCTCTTTTTGATTTCCGGGTCCCGGGTGTAACCTCCATGTCTGCCGACCTGCACAAGTACGGCTATTCCGCAAAAGGGGCATCAACGATCATCTACCGCAACCCGGATCTGCGCCGCTACCAGTTTTTCGTAGTCACCAATTGGCCTGGCGGCCTGTTTGGTTCTTCCACGGTAACCGGAACCAGGCCCGGCGGGCCTATAGCCGCTGCCTGGGCGGTTCTTAACTATTTAGGGGAAGAAGGCTATACCCGCCTGGTAAAAGAAGTCATGGAAACCACCCGGGTGCTGCAGGAAGGAATAAAAAGCACGGGGAAGCTGGAGATACTCGGAGACCCGGTCATGAGCGTTTTTTCTGTTGCTTCAAGCCATGTCGATATATATGCTCTCGCCGACACCATGGCTGAAAAAGGCTGGCAGCTGGGCCGCCAGCAGCTCCCACCGGCCCTGCACCTGATTGTTACCCCGCCTCATGCTAAGATTGGCGATACCTTCCTGGCCGATTTGCAAGACTCACTCCACCGGGTTGAAGGGAGCAACCCGGAAGCCTGTGAAGGA
>SL_5KL_010_SEDDRAFT_10000745_pt1 | contig 20604 bp, 13 predicted proteins | sample SodLakKL_010_SED_FD_9118 | JGI IMG/M metagenome (IMG submission 9118)
TGACTTCCTCCTCTTTCTTTCCGCTGTCCAACTCTTCGATCTCCTCGATATCAGAACCAATCAAAGAATTCCCGGTCTTCAAGTGATGATCCAAGAACGCTAACGGCTGCCGCGCCGCTAAAGTCCTTAACCATAACGAAACCTTGGCCAATTCCACAGCCATCGAATTCAGATCCACGCCGTAGATACACTTCTGCGCAACCTGTCGACGTGCCCAGTGTATATCGTGGCTTTCATCAACCGTCTCTGCACCTTCCTCTTCGGCCTGCTTCTCGTGCGCGTTGACTATCTCTCGTGCAAGATGATCCACCGCATTCGTCAGAAAATGACCGCTTCCCATCGCGGGATCCAAAACCTTCAGCTCGAAGACCTTCTCCGCGAATCGATGAGCAAAGTTGCCTCCACCTTCTCTCAACAGGTCCTCTCTTATATCATCTAATATAGGATCCAAAGTATTTTCGACGATATACTGAACTATGTACTCAGGAGTGTAATAAGAACCGGTGGCTTTCCTCTCGCCTTTATCAGTCGTTAAATAGACTTCACCTTTCTCCAACTCCTCCACTACTGTACCGTCACCTTCGTATTCTTCTTTAGAATACCACTTCTCTTCTTTTCCGTCTTTTACGGCCAACATATCCTGGGAAGCAACGTTCAAATCATACTCCAACAGTCCTTCGTAAATGCTTCCAAGATGTCTGATATCTAAAGAGGAATAGTCAACGAAAACTCTTCCATCGCCGTTCTGACTTTCATGCCTGGTCAGCAGATCTATAACTTTAGCAAGGTATGAATCCCCCACCTTGTTCTCCTGTAAAAATACATTCTCTTCGCTGGCCTCTTCATCCACTTCAGTTTTGAACAGACCGCCGTTGTAAGCCGGAACATACAGTTCGTCTTCCGGTATACCCCTGTTCTTGCTTCCTTTATCTATCAGCAAGAACAGCTTCTCCAACCTATCCCATACGTTGCTCTGCCATTTTTTGTATTTCGGATCGGCTTTCTCCAGTTCGTCACACACCGATTCCTTCAGTCTGTTCAGACTGTAGTCCTCGTTGTATATCCTGTTGCCCGTATTCAACAGATCTCTACCTTCGCTCTCCGCATACAATACGAATATCAACCTGTAAAGATATATCAAGGAACTGTCGTGTATCAGATCCAGATCCTCTTCAGGATCCAGATCGTTATCGGGAAATTCTAAAAATCCTTCGGACAGTAGCCCGATGGCTTCGTAAATATTCGCCTTCAGGTCTTCTCCCAATTCTTGAGAAAAGAGATTACTTTTATCATAGACTTTATCCAAAAAACATTCTTCTCTTTTGTCTTTGACAAAAGCTTCCAACCTAAACATCAGATAAAAGTACTTAAAAGTCTCTAGATCTCCTCTTTCCAGAAGAGTAGGAAGGTCTATCTCATAATACGAATCGAGTTTATGGCTCGTTTTGGAATAATACAATCTCCATTTTTCACCGTTGGTCAAGATGGCCCAGTCCACGGGTGTCTCCTGCAGATAAACGTAGACTTGGTGAGACGGATTGGTGAAGTCTCGAACACCTCCCCTTTTGTCTAGGTTCCTTCCCCATCTTTTAGCCTCCGCTATGGTCACGGCGTTTTTGTAAAAATCTTCGTCCTTTTTTCTTTTGTACGCCTTCTTCAGGGCATCGTCGTTTTCGAACATGCCGTAGTCAGGCGTACGCTGACGTTCTTTCACAGCCTCTTCCGTCCCATACTCGTATCCCAACTCTTCGAATATGGGATTGATGAATCTGTTTTGTAGATAATCTTCCTGGTAAGTCTCCACATAGTCTTTGTGCTCTTCATATATCTCTTTGATATTCTCGAACGTCTTTTCGAGCGTGTCTTCATCAACGGATCTCCATGTATCGGATTCGGGAAGTAAATTTTCTAAGTAATAATTCGAAAACAAGTCACGGTTCACAAGATGTTCTAGCTTTGTTTGGATCGCCATTGAATTTCCCTCTGATATGCGGCGTTTGTATAAGGGATAGAATACTTAAAGGTTGTGAAACAAAAAAAGTTTCAAAGATCTAGTGAGATCCATCTTCCCTGCAGCATCAACCCCCATCGCCATTTTTTACGAACGTCGACTGATTTCGATTTTACAAAGATCGTCGCATCGGAGAATAGGTATTCCGATCGCTCTTTTTCTTGTTCAGAGCGGGAAAGCAGCCGCCAACGCCCTACAGATGAACCATAAGAGTTTTAAACAATAATCATCATTATACTAATCATGATTATTCAAAGGCCGGAGCTCGCCAAAAGGATAAAAGAACTGGATAAATGGACCATGGTCTACGGGAGAAGAAAAACTGGTAAAACTTTCCTTCTGAGAGAGTTCGTGCCTCACGACGAATATTTTTTCGTGAAGAGAGACAGGACCATCTTGACAGAAAGAGATCAAAAGATGGAAAGTATGGTCTACGACACTTTTATAGAGATCCTTCAGCGTGAGCTATCCAATGAAAAAACTCTTGTAGTCGACGAATTTCACCGTCTTGGAGATGATTTTTACGATATTTTACACAGTATGAAGAAGAACGGAAGACTCATATTGGTCTCTTCAACTCTATCTCTTTCAAAAAAACTTTTGGACCAAAGATCACCTCTGATGGGCCTCTTCGCAGAGGTCCCGGTTCCTATAATAGACCTCTCTAACTCACTCAAAGCACTAGAATCGAAAGATCATGCTAAAAAAGAGAGGATGGAACTGGCGACGATACTGCGAGAACCTATCACCATCGAATATGCAGATCGAGATGACAGCGCAAAAAACACACTTTTAACCGTTCTTCAGAATTCTCTGAAAACTATCCCGGCTTTGGTAGGAGAAATCTTTCAAGAGGAAGAACGCCGCCTTTCAAACATCTACGAAGGAATCTTAAGAGCTATAGCCACAGGTAATACCGTCTCTGGATCCATCGCAGATTATCTTTTTTCTCACAAGCTGATCGATAAAAACGATCCTAGTTTAGTTCAACAGTACCTCGCGAACATGGTCGAACTCGGTATACTCAAAAAAACGAAGATGTACAATAAAAGAAAGAACAGGTACGCCCACGCCTCACACCTGGTCCATCTCTATTACTATGCGGACGAGCATTACAACATCGCCGAACGATATCCTTCGAAGAAAGAAACGAAAAGGATAATCGACGAGGTGATACCTCATCTCATAGAAGACGTGGTTCGAGAACGCCTTGCCAAAAAACACGGACTGACCGAAGGTGTCATAGAGACTCCAGACCACGATATCGATGCCTGCCTGCTGAGATTCAAGAAACCCGCTATGATCGGAGAAGTCAAGTGGAAAAACAAAATAAAGAAAAGAGACGTAACTAGGGCGGAAGAAGTACTTTCTCAGTATGAAGTGGAAAAGCGATTTTTATTTGTTCCGGACAAAGAAGAAGTGACCTCAGACTCTCTTGAAGTGATAGACGTGAGCGACCTTTCGAGAACAGAATAATAGCCATTATACTAATCGTCGTTATAGTAGATGTGGTGAATCCGGGATCTCATCTTCAACTGATCCAACACTCTCTTCGATCTCCTTCATCTTCGTCCTGATCTGATCCTCTCTCATACTATCGCTTCCTTACCTATGTAGTCATAATATCTGTGTTTAAAATCATCGAATTCTCTAATCGTCCGATAAGCTATTTCATATAACTCTCGCTTATCCCTACGATACAATACTTCGCCTTTCAAGACCTCTTTTCTAACATATAATGGCAGTGATTGAAAGATCTGTATGTCATAATCATCAGCGAACAGTTCAGATAATATATCATACCTGAAGCGAGAAGCCTTCTCTTCATCTCCATCGTAACCCACACATAGGTCTATATCGGATCCTTCCCTTACTCTATTTTCAGATGCGGACCCATAGAGTATTACGAATTGAACTTCATCGAATCTTTTTATCTTATTCACGACTTTGTCCAATTCTCGCTCCATTCATCCCGATCTCCATTCAAACTTTCAAACGCAGACCTCTCATACATCTTTTAAAGTATAAACTTTTTGTAAAAATCAAGCATTCACTCATGTCCGTGAGCACGCGGCCCTCGTCGATAACGATCACCTCTCACTTATCTTCGCAATCGCCATCAGAGGACCATCGGAAGATGAGTCTCTCGAACACTGTTTCGTCTCATATCTCACTCACCCAGTCGACCTCCTTTCCTGTTCATACGCACTTAAACCCAATATAAAACAGATTAGTCTATTTCAAAATAGTCTATTTAAGATTAGAAAACTTTATTCGTTCCGGACAAAGAAGAAGTGACCTCAGACTCTCTTGAAGTGATAGACGTGAGCGACCTTTCAAGAACAGAATAATAGCCATTATACTAATCGTCGTTATAGTAGAAGGTGGTGAATCCGGGATCTCATCCTTTTCTTCGCGAGAATCGGGCGGGGAAGCGGCTGTAACATAACACTCCCTCAGCTCTTACAAACGGACAGGACCCATCGAAAGGCCTAAATAGTATAATCTAGATTAACTTAATCATGATTAAACAATTCCTAAATAGAACCAACGAACTTCAAACGTTGAACTCCCGCTACAACTCCAAAAAAGCGGAGTTCACGGTGATCTACGGCAGGAGGAGGATAGGTAAGAGTCGACTGATAGATGAGTTCATAGATGATAAAAGGGGCGTGAGACTTCTAGCTAGAGAAGAATCAGAGAAGATGACCCTAGAGCGGTTCTCAAAGAACCTGGCGGAACTCTTCGAAGACGAGACTTTAGCTCAAACGACCCTGCCCGATTGGGACAGCTTTTTCCAATATCTCGCTAGAAAAACTGAGGAAGAGAGATTCGTGATAGCGATAGACGAGTTTCCCTACATAGTTGAACAGAACCGTTCCTTCCCATCGATACTTCAGGATCACTGGGACCGTTCATTAGAAAACACGCAGATATTCCTGATAATCTGCGGGTCCGCTGTCAGCGCTATGGAAGACATCATGGGTCATAAAAGCCCGCTGTACGGCAGAAGAACTTCGCAGCTCCTCATCAAGCCCATCTCTTTCAAAAATATCTACCGGGAGATAAACATCGACATCGAAAAGGCGATCGAATTTTATTCCGTTTTTGGAGGAACACCTCCGTATTTTATGGAAGCAGACTTGAACGAGACCTTGGAACATAACCTCGTTCACAACGTCTTCCAGTACGATTCCTTCTTACTTCAAGATACTGAATTCGTTCTCAGAAATGAGTTGAAAAAACCCCACCTTTACTTTTCGATCCTCACCGCCGTGGCTGAAGGAAAGACCAAGGTCAACGAAATAGTGAACCACACAGGCGTTAAAAGAAGCAAGGTCGGGAGGTACCTTTCGATACTCAGAGATCTAAAATTGGTGGAAAGAGAGGTTCCAGTCACGGAAGAAAACACGAAATCGAGAAGAGGGATATACAAATTGAAAGATAACTTTTTCAAGTTCTGGTTCAATTTCATAAATCCCAATCAGATGTTGTTAGAACGGAGCAAATCGCAGGAGTTGGCGGACAAAGTGATGGAAGGTCTTCCCAACTACATAGGACCGCTTTTCGAAGATATATGTAGAGAACTCGTCTGGGACGATTACGACTACCAAGAAGTGGGTAGGTGGTGGTATAAAGAGAACGAGATAGACATAGTAGGGTTGAACTCTGATCAAAAAAAGATCCTCTTCGGAGAATGTAAATGGTCTGAAGATGTTGACCCTAGATCGTTGTACCATAAGCTGAAAGAAAAGAAAAACGAAGTGAGGTGGAACGGTCAAAACAGAAAAGAAGAGTTCGTACTTTTCGCTAAATCCTTCAAAAACGACTTTACAAAGGAAGATCTTACACTCGTCGACTTAGAAAAGATGGAAAGATCCATGAAATAACTCGGCCAACTCTCCATGGACAAAACAGCCATGAAGTTCTTCACCAGAAAAGTCTTGCCCACTTTCCTTCTGCCATAGAGCAACGTGTGATCGAACAAGTCATCAAATATGCAAAAAGATTTTTTCTACCTGTCCACTTTTTTTACCCAGCCTTTCAGCACGGCCGCTGTGATCACCGCCACAGCCAACAAAGCCACGGTGAATCCAGGCGTGTCTTCTTCCTCTTCGAAGTGCACCGTTAGATCCATATCGCTCTCGACTTCCATGGTGATCTCGCTTTCGTTTTCCAAGCCTTCGGGAACTCCTTCCCATAGCTGGAATCCGTGATCCTCTCCGGGGAGCGCCCTGATGCTCACGCTTTCACCTTCTTCGTACTCCTGGCTGTATGGAAGTTCCACATCCCGGCCATCCACTTCTACCCTTCCCTCTCCTCTGCCGATCTCTATGGTCAATCCATAGGTCTCTACCTCAAATCGGGCTATGACCATCTTTTCATGGTCCATCACAACGGTGATCTCTTCTTCGCTGCTTTCAACGTCGCCGGTCCATCCCTGGAAAAGGTACTTTTCATCCGGCTCTGCGGTAAGGACCACTTCTTCGTTCTCTTCATATATCTCAGTCCAGCCGTCTTCCACCGCATCACCGTCGACTTCTACAGTACCTTTTCCTTCGATATGTATGGATAATTCGTAAGTTTCCTTCGGTATGTTGAAGATGAATACGTGTCCTTCCACTTCTATCTCGTAGTCACCGGCTTCTTTTAGACCATAAATAGTCGTAACGGTCTCGGTCTCACCGGCTTCGACTTCAACCGTCTCTTCACAGATCAGTTCACCGTTCAAGTAGAACTCAACTGTATATACCCCTTCTAACTCGCCCACGTTGGTCACGTCTATGCTTATCTCGACTTCGTCCCCCAGCTCAGGCTCTTCCGGCTCCACCGTTAGAGCAGAGAATTCGAATTCCGCAGGAGCCAACTCCTCAAAATGTGCCGTTACCGTTCTGTTTTCGTCCATCACCACCGTGATCTTTGCGTCTTCGCTTTCCACACCGTTGGTCCACTCCACGAAAGACCAATCTTCGTCAGCCAACGCCGTCAATTCAACTTCGCTACCATCCACGTACCGGTCCCTCTCGGGGTCCAGCTCCACGTGACCCTCGCCCTGAATTTTCACAATCAGATAGAAGTGTTCTACGTCTTCGTAGAAGTATGCGGTCAACGACTTGTTTTCATCCATCACCACCGTTATCACTTCTTCCTCGCTTTCAACATCTCCTACCCACTCAACAAACTCCCAACCTTCCTCAGGTACGGCAGTTAAAGTGACTTCCGTGCCCTCTTCGTAGTCTTCCTGCTCCGGCTCTACCACAACGTCTCCTTCCCCTTCTATGTTCAATTCTAGTTCGTAGTATTCTATCTCTTCTTGGAATCGCGCCTCCAAGGTGTAGTTACCCATGATGAACATAGTGGTTTTATAGGATTCAGTGTCCTCGATGGTTTCGTTATCGCCGGCCCATCCAACAAAAGTATGACCTTGGTCCGCAGCGGCCTGGAGCTCTATCTCAGTACCGCGTGTATATTCGAATGTATCTTCGCCGGGCTGAAGAACTGTTCCGCCTTCCGTGGAACCCACGCTCAGTTCGTATACCTCCGGTTCTATCTCCCAGGCCAAGAACGGATAGCCTTGATTCGTTACCCCGTCCATGTCCCATATATCATACCCGTCTTCATCGTCATAAGGATCACCCACAAGATCCCACGGCTCGTCCAGACCTTCGGTCGATAAATCTGTGAACGTAGCTACGTCTTTCATCTCAGCAGTGGTCTTTCCCGTGCCTCCATCGGATCCATCTTGTTCAGTGGTTTCCACGTCCCAAAAAGAATCAGATACCTCGTGGTTGTTCCTTCCCACCAGACCTCCTACTTCCTCATACCCGCTCACGTTCCCCGTAGCATAACTGTTTTTTACGATACCTTCAAAATTTTGTCCCACCGATCCACCGACTCGTTCGTCTCCATCCACGTTCCCCAGGGCGTAGGAATCTTCCACCAAACAACCTCTACCGTTCTCTCCTATGAGACCGCCGACGCATACCTGGCCGGTCACGTCCCCTACAGAGTAGGACCTCTTGACCGTACTGTACCCTTCGTTCCGTCCGACGAGTCCGCCTACAAAGGAGTCGCCTCCTACCGTTCCTTGGGCATACGAGCTTTTTACGACTCCCGAGTTGACTCCCAGGAGTCCGCCGACTTCTTCATGCCCCAGAACGTTCCCTACGGCATGGGAGTGCTCCACCGTGTCCTCATTTTTTCCGACTAACCCACCGATACTTTCTTCGCCTTCGACGCTTCCGGTAGCGTAGGTTCCGTTCAATACACCGTCGTTCCCTCCTGCGAGTCCACCCACGTAGTCGTTGCCGGTAACATTCACAGCAGCATACGAGTTGGATACGGTGCCTCCGTTTTCACCCACCAATCCACCTATATAATGATCATACAGCTCGTCACCCACGGCACTTCCGGCGGCGTAGCACCCATCTATGGTACCGCGGTTCAGCCCCACGAGCCCTCCTACGTGATAGTCTCCGGCGACCCGTCCGGAGGCGTAAGAATCCTCCACCAGACCTGTGTTCCATCCTACAAGACCTCCCACACGCCAGTATCCTTTCACATATGAGTCCACGAGACCTACGTCTCTCACTATGCCCTCTTCATCCAAGAAGCCTATAAGACCCACGTGGTCCTGGTTCCCACGGTCTATGTGTAATCCCGTGATCTTGTATCCTCTTCCATGGAGTACGCCTTTGAACCTGTTCTCTGTATCTCCTATGGGTAGGAAACCCCTATCATCGTTCCACTCTTCCGTTTCCCGTGCATCGATGTTACCGGCTAGCTCATAATGCGCGGTAAGGTCTTCACTCATGTTCTGCAGTTGGTGAACGTTCTCTATGAGGTACGGCTCGTCTTCACTACCTGCTAACACTACTTCTTCGTTACCTTCCGAACTTTCTATTGGTAATGCACCGAGACTTAAAAGGAGCGATAAAAATATCACCACGGTCAAGATCTTTTTGATAAGCATGTTAGTATTTAGAGGATATGACGACTTATAAAATTTTTACTTCCATCTACCAGTCAAACTTTTCGATACTTCTAAATAGGTGTCTCTCACTTTTTGCATGTGAGGCCAGATGATGGACGAAAATAAAGCTATCATAGTCGTGGACATGATAAACGACTTCGTCACCGGAAGATTGGGCGGTGAATATGCCGAAGCCATAGTTCCCGATGTGAGAGAACTCCTGGAAAAAACCAAGGAAAAACACATGATGAGGATATTCGTTCAGGACAGCCACGAGGAAGACGACCCTGAGATACCACACTGGGGCCAACATGCCATGAAGGACGAAGAAGGTTCGGAGACCATACCGGAACTTCAGGGCCTAGCGAATAAAAAAATCAACAAAAGATTTTACGACTCATTTTATAAGACAGACCTGGAAAAGATACTCAAACAGAACGGAATAGATCGGGTCATACTGGTGGGAGTAACGACGGACATATGTATTCAGAACACCGCCGCCGGAGCGTTCTACAGAGGTTTCGATATAACGGTCTTGAAGGATTGTACGGCGGCTCTTTCAAAAGAGAGGCATGAAAATGCTCTGGAATATATGAGAACCATCTTCGGCGTTGAAGTATCATCCAGTGAGGAAATTATAGCCACCATGGCCCCAGATCAAAACTGAAGCGCTTCGCCCTATATTGTACTCAAATCCAATCTTTCCTTCCAATATATTGTACTCAAATCCAATCTTTAGAAAAAAAGAAAAGAAGTGATTTTTCTCTTCGAGGTTTTCACCAAGAGTTCAGTCTTCCGGTTTTCCGGGTTCTATCTGATCATCGTCCCCTTTCTCTTCAGGACCTTTCCAACCGTGGACCTCCTCCGCGGGAGATACTCCTTCTTTGGATATTTTTGGGGGTATGGGTTTTTCTTCCTCTACTTCTTCCTCCTCTTCAGAGTCTTCTTTCTTCGAAAACTTTTCTTTGAGGCAAAAACCGCCTGTTCCTTCCTGAGAAAGCATATAGAACCCTATTCCGAGGATTATGAGCAGTAGAACGATGCCTATCAGACCACGCAGTGAAAGACTGCCGAATACCCTTAAACTCATGGAAGAAGGCTCCTCTTCGACCGAGATGGGTTCAGTGTTGAAAGTTTCTCCCTCGGATTCTACGTGTAAGAAGTAGGTGCCGTCCGAAACCTCCGGGACCTCAAATGTGAAAGTGCCCTCGGGACTATCGGTCTGTACCCTTCCTTCGTGCCCGGTACCTTGGAAGAAGTAATTCAAAGTTATCTTTTCCGGTAGTCTTTCGTTACCAACGGCCCTCAATCTGTATCGTATCTCTATCTCGTCACCCGGTTCGTAAACGTCCGTTGTGTAACTAGAACTGGTTTTTATGCTTATCTCCAATTGATACCGCGATGCCTCTCTGAGCTCTAGTGATTCTTGAACCAGGATCCTGCCCGTAGAGACGACTTCAAGTCTTGCTTCATAAGATGAACTCGGTTCTTCCGGTACTTCGAAGGAGAATTCGCCGTCTTCAGCTTCGCCCATGTCGATGATATCTTCATTCGCATCGATCACTTTGTACATCTCCGACCTGGTGACGTTGGCTCCCAGGACTTCGTACTCGAAGTTTATGGTGTCGCCGCCCACGTATTCTATTTGGTCCGCGTTCAACAACAGCTGTATCTCGTGAACTGGGATGCGCATCTCTTTGTACCCTGTAGTATCCTGATCCATCTTTGCATAGACTATAAGATACAGGTCTTCATCTTGATTGAAACTCTCAGGTACCGTGAACACTATGGATCCGTTGGCAGCGTATCCTTTCTCGTATACTTTACCGTGTCCGCCTACAACTTCGTACCTAACATTGGCGTCCACAGGTTCGCCCTGTTTGGTGACGGTGTAACTCACGTCTACTTCGTCACCGAGGTGATAATCATGTTTGTCTCTCTCCAGGTGTATATCCAACCATCTTATCTCCTCCTCTATCCGTACCTCTTGCTCAGCGGGATAAACGGTGGTATCGTGTCTTTCAGCTGTGATATTTACATGGTATATACCTCCGCTTATGTTCTCCGACAGATGTATGGGTAATACGACCCGTCCGCTGTCATCGGTTCTAGCGCTAGATCCGTATTGACCGTAACCCACGGATTCGCCATCTTGTTTAAGATCTACTGTGACATGAGCATCTTCTACAGGTGATCCCAAGACGGTGGTTTCGGTGGTCACGTATATGGTCTGCCCCGAGAGATATTCGTTGCTGTCCGTCCAGAAATTTGCATCGAGCTCACCTATGGGTATGTTTCCTACCCAGTAAGACGTATGATCTTCATAGGTTCCGTTGGCCCATACTTCCAATGTCAGTGGGAAAAAGGTATGAACATATTCTGGTATCTCGAAATCAAAGTACCCCGTATAGGGTTCTTCTTCAGGACCCATGGTCCGTTGGATAAAGTCTTCATCGCGATAAGTTATCATGTATTCGATATCGATATCCTGGGCTTGTGAGCCGTCCAGTAGTTTCTCCACGGTATAATGGACCTCCACGGTATCCTGGGGCATGTACGCCGTTTTATCCGTGGTCGCATCCAAAGAATACTTTCTTAACTCGAAGGACCTCTCCGCTAATTCATCATCGTCTAGGGAGTAAACCACGACGTGATATGTACCGTCGGGCTCGCCTTCGGGTATCTCGTATTCTTCTAACCAAAGTCCACCCTCGAATTCTTGATTATGCCATGACTCCAAGGTCCTGTAAGGTTCTTCAGTGGAGTCTTGTATCCGTATATCTACTCTCTCCTCGTAATTGCTCTCTATCCTGATCTCCATCTCTTGGCCTTGGGTATATTCGTCGTCTATCTCTATATTTATACCTACGATGGTGAAAGTAGAAGATGCTAATTCTTCTTCACCAGGCCCGTATATAACGATCTCGTAATCACCGGGTCCGTCCAGATCCTCGGCGCGGAAGCTATCTTCTACCTCGTCATCCCAATAGTTGTTGATGTACATGATCACTTCGCCATCTCTCTCCACACGAGCGCTCACGAGGCCGGGTAAGGGTTCCGGAGGCCAACCATATTGATCTCTGATCTTAACCGTGAAGTATACCCAGTCTCTTTCGTCGAAGTAAGACTTTTCATCTCCTTCTTCATCGGTGGTGGTGACAGTGGAGCCGGCGGTAAGGTCCTGATCATCGTATACTATTATCATATGGGTATCTTTTTCCTCTTCGTCTTCGGTGTCATACAACTCGAGGTAGTACTCTCCAACGCCGTCGTGCTGTAAGAATACGTTGTATTCAGAGCTGAAATAATTTCCGTCTTCGTCTGTTTCTATCATCCTTTGAGGACCAACTGGATCGTGTTCTGAGTCCAGTAATCTGACACGATATTCAGTTTCACTCTGTGCACGCACGTCAAAATATATCTGATGTTGTTCAAGAAATTCAGCTCGAGGCCTTCCTGTTTCATCGGTGGGCCTTATCTCATCGCCCTGGGCCCTACCAGGGACGGCCACTACCGAAAATAAGGAGATGACCAACAGTGCTATCACAACTACATGCAAGATTTTTTCATTTCTCATTTTTTCACCTGTCAGACATATAACTTCATTAATCTGATATGTGTTTTCATATATAAAACTTTTAGTATGGGAACGGATGACAAACCATTAGAAAACAATGATTAAATTTAAATATGTTTGTGCTCAATCCGGTTGGATATGACCAATTCTGAATGGGAGGAAGCCAAAGCATGATCCGGTTCGGACCCAGCGGCATCCCTCTTTCCTGTAAGGGCAGAACGCTAGAAGACGGGATAGAGGACGTACATAAATTAGGTCTCAGCGCCTTCGAGGTTCAATTCCTACGGCCCAAAGTGAGGACTAGACCGGTGGAGGAAGAAGAAGTCGGATTGAAAGCTAAAGAGGTACCAGAAAAATTCATCATAGGTGTCAATAGAGGTAGAGACTACAGGGAGATCTTCGTGGAAGATCTGGATAAGGAATTACAGCACGGCGACATGATACACTCCATAATCGGTGGGGTGGCCGATGACTTCTATAAATTCTCAAAACTCGAGCGGTTGAGTAAAGAATTGGATGTCCATCTATCACTGCACACGCCTTATTATATGAAATTTACAGAGAGAGATACAGATCCCGTGGAAAAGTCAAAACGATGCTTCCGATACGGTGCGGTCATGGCGGACATCTTAGGTGCCGAGCCCGTGGTGACGCACCTGGGATTCAAAGATAAAGGAAAAGATAAAGACGATATAGAACAATGCGTGGTGGAAAATCTAAGGGACCTAAGGGATTGGATGGTTGAAAATTGTGAAAACGATATAAAGATAGGAGTAGAGACCCAGGCCGGTGAAGATATCTATGGTAACCTGGACGAAACTCTGGAGATCTGCAGACAGGTTTCCGGCACGGTTCCAGTGATAAATTTTGCCCATGTAAAAGTCGAAGATAAGTACCCTCTCGAGGAGGAAGAAGATTTTGTAGATATATTCGAGATGTGCAGCAACTTTGTACATGATTCGTATCACGTTAATTTTTCAGGGGTCGAAGAAAGGAGGAGGAACGAGTGCAGGATGACACCTATAAAGAGAGGAGATCTGCACTTTGAAGACCTTGTGGGGTATCTCATCGATACGGAAGAGAACATAAATATCATATCTACTTCGCCTTTAAAAGAACACGACGCCATGTACATGAAAGTTATCTTCGAACGTATCTACACCAGAGAGATAGGAAAAGAATTGAGAAGAGATTGAGAAGATGAACGATTCGAGAAAAGAGAATATTCTGGAAGAAAGCATCGATCACATACTGAGTTCCATAAAAGATTCATTGGAAGAGTTAGATAGGCATAAGATAAACGAGGCTGTAGAGCTGATCTCGTCGTCGGACAACGTCTTCGTATACGGTTCCGGAAGATCGGGACTCGTGGGACGTACCTTCGCCATGCGGTTGATGCAGATCGGATTGAATTCATACTTCATAGGCGAGACGAACACGCCTGCGGTAAAAGATGGAGATTGTTTATTCCTGGTTTCCAAGACCGGTGAGACCCAAACCGCTATACAGAGCGCTCGCATCGTACGTGAACGGGTCCCGGGGGCAAAGATAATAGTTCTATCTGCTAGTCCCGATTCATCCTTGGTTGAATATGGAGACCTCAATATGATCATAGATATAGCTAACGGAGACGAAAAAAATCCCCTAGCACCTCTCGGGACCGTGTTTGAAGACACGGCGATGATATTTTTAGACGGTTTGGTTGCGGTCTTGATGGAAGAACTGGGCGAAGATGTGGAAGACATGAAAGATAGGCATCCTATACTGGTCTGACCAGGTAGATCCCCTCTTGTGTGCCAAAAGATTTATAGCTTACCTTCAATCATCAGAAGAACCAACCGTTTCAACGGAGTTGAATAATTTGACAAACGGATTGAGTGCTGCAAGACAATTAAAGAAGAACCGCCAGAAGTTCAGATGGAGCGACATGGATTACAAGAGGAGAAAGTTAGGTCTGAAAGAAAAGACCGATCCACTCGAAGGTGCTCCCCAGGGAAAAGGTATCGTGTTAGAAAAAGTGGGTATAGAAGCGAAACAACCCAATTCCGCCATAAGAAAATGTGTTAAAGTCCAGTTGATCAAGAACGGAAGGCAGGTCACGGCTTTTGCCCCGGGAGAAGGAGCTATAAGTTATATCGATGAACACGACGAAGTCCTTATCGAAGGTATAGGAGGGATGAGGGGAAAAGCTAAAGGAGATATCCCTGGAGTAAGATACAAGGTGGTCAAAGTAAATCGTGTAGCATTATCTGAATTGATAGCGGGAAGAAAAGAAAAACCATTGAGGTAGTTAAAATGGCCGACGAAAATACTGAAGAAGAAAAAACGACTGAAGAACAGCGGAGGAGGGAAAGATTGTACGAGGAACTCGACATGCCGCTTCTATTCGATAAGTACGACATGAAGGAAGTGGAAGTTGGTGATCCTGGACTCGAGAAGTACATAAATCTATTACCGGTATTGGTACCACATAGTGGTGGAACCCATGCCAAAAAGAGGTTTGAAAAGGAAAAGGTCAGCATAATCGAAAGGTTGATCAACAACATGATGAGAACCCAGGATTATACTGGAAAAAAGATGAAGAGTTACAAAGCGGTCAGAAACGCCTTGGACGAGATACATGAAAGGACCGAAAAAAATCCCGTACAGGTACTGGTTATGGCCATCGAGAACAGTGCGCCTCGAGAGGAGACCACCCAGATAACCTACGGAGGTATCTCGGTACCCAAAGCAGTGGACGTGGCCCCGTGCAGAAGGATATCACTATCACTCTCCAAGATCGCCCAAGGAGCCGTCAAGGCGTCTTACAAGAATAACAAAGATGTCTCCATATGCCTGGCAGAAGAGATAATCAAATCTTCTAGAGCGGACAGAGACAGCTTCGCCGTGAGTAAGAAAGAAGAAACTGAAAGGATGGCTGCTTCAGCGAGATAAGATCAAGATTACTTATTTGGTGATTTTTTATGGGAAGAAAAGAGAAGAATGTTCAAAAAGCTAGAAAACTGATGGAAAAACCGAAACAGATCCGCAACATCGGTACCGCGGCTCATATCGATCACGGAAAGACCACTCTGAGCGATAATCTCATCGCCGGAGCCGGGATGATGTCCGAAGAGCTGGCAGGTACTCAGTTGATGCTGGATTTTGACGAACAAGAACAAGAGAGAGGGATAACTATAGATTCGGCGAACGTATCTATGGTCCACGACTACGAGGGGGATGAATACTTGATCAACCTCATCGATACCCCTGGTCACGTCGATTTTGGCGGCGACGTTACAAGGGCAATGAGAGCCGTGGACGGAGTGATAATCGTCGTATGTGCCGTGGAGGGTATAATGCCTCAGACCGAGACGGTGATCCGCCAAGCACTGAAAGAGAAGGTAAAACCCATCCTATTCATTAACAAGGTCGATAGGCTCATCAAGGAACTGAATCTAGGGCCCGAAGAGATGCAGCAGCGTTTCCACAAGATCATAAGGAACGTCGACGAGCTCATCAGGAAAAACTCTCCTGAAGAGTTCAAAGGCGAGTGGAGACTTGACGTGGAAGGAGGCAACATCGCCTTCGGCTCGGCTCTGAAGAATTGGGCTATCTCTTTTCCCTACATGAAAAAAGAGGGCATAAGCTTCAAAGACATATACGCCCACATAGAAGAGGGAAAAGGACGTGAACTGGTGAAAAAGGCGCCTCTGCACGAGGTGCTATTGAATCAGGTGATCAGACACATGCCCGACCCAATAACGGCCCAAGAATACAGGATACCGCATATATGGAGAGGTGACCCGGAAAGCGAGATCGGACGGACCATGATAAATTGTTCCGAGGACGGGCCCACCGCCATGATGGTGACCAAGATACTTATAGACGAGCATGCGGGTGAGATAGCGGTAGGCAGGCTGTTCGGAGGAAAGGTGAAAGATGGTATGGAACTGCACATCGACGATCAGCCCAAAAAAAATAGAGCACAACAGGTATCTTTGAGCGTAGGAGCCGACCGTATACCCGTGGACGAGATAAAGGCCGGTAACGTGGTAGCCATAGGCGGTTTGAGAGACGCCATAGCAGGTTCGACGGTGAGCTCGATAGATGAAGTAGTGCCCTTCGAAGAGATGAAACACTTCTCGGAACCCGTTGTTACGAAAGCGGTAGAAGCTAAGAACACCGCGGACCTTCCCAAGTTGATCGAAGTTCTAAGGTCCGTAGCCAAGGCCGACCCGTCCATAGATATAAAGATAGATCAAGAGACGGGAGAGCATCTTATATCGGGTATGGGCGAACTGCATCTGGAGATCACTGAGCACCGAATACAGGAAGAACACGGTGTACCGATAACGTCTTCCGAACCCATCGTGGTTTACAGAGAAAGTGTGGAGCACGAAGGCGGAACTTTCGTCGGTATTTCCCCGAACAGACACAATCGATTCTTCTTCGATATAGAACCTCTAGAAGATGAGATCGTAAAGGCGATAGATCAAGGTGACATCTCTGTACACGGTAAGATAAAAAACAAGAACGAGTTAGCTAAAGATCTGAGAGAGTTGGGCTTCGATAAAGATGAGTCTAAAAACTTCATCAGCTTCACAGAAGACAACGTACTTCTAAACATGACCAAAGGTATACAGTACCTCAACGAGACCATGGAACTCATCGAACAAGGATTCGAAGAAGTATGCGAGGAAGGACCACTGGCTAGAGAACCCTGTAAGGGCGTTAAAGTGAAACTGGTGAACGCAAAGCTGCACGAAGACACCATACACAGAGGACCCGCCCAGGTGATACCTGCGGTAAAGAACGCCATCTACGGAGCCATGTGTCAGGCGGAAAGGATCTTACTGGAGCCAAAACAGAAAGTGTTCATAGACATCCCTTCCGATCTAATGGGCAACGTGAACGTCGAGATACAACAGAGAAGAGGCGATGTGATAGACATGCAACAGGAAGGCAGCGACTCACAGATAGTTGCAAAATGCCCCGTGGCGGAGATGTTCGGCTTCTCCGGAGATATACGGAGTGCCACCGGAGGAAAGGCCCTTTGGTCCACGGAACACGCTGGCTTCGAAAAGGTCCCGAACTCTTTGATATCTGAAGTGGTCAGAGAGATCAGAGAGAGAAAGGGACTGAAACCGGAACCCTTTGGAGAATCACACTACGCCGATTGATATTGTTTTTAAAAAGGCGGAAAAACCCTTTCTTTTTTTCTTCGAGTAATTACACTATAAAATCATAGTTTTCCAAAATATTTAAATCAATCTAATCACCTAAATCAAGGAGAGAGTCGTTACATGATAAAGAAAGTCCTTGTAGTCACTATCATCATATCGCTGTTGCTCAGTGGGGTAGGAGTAGTTGTTGGTGAGGTAGAGGTGGAAAATGAACTTTTGGAGGTTCAAGAGATCTATGATTGGAACGATCTATATGATGTGCGGGACGATCTAGACGGCGATTATATTCTGATGAACGATCTGGACAAGGATATGGACGGTTACGACGATTATATGAAGAGGGTACTCACCAATCCAGAGTTCGATGGAGAGGAAGGAAGTACTCCTGATGATTGGTCTGGGAGTGCGGAGATCATAGATGAACAAATTGATGGAAACAATGTAGTTGAAGATGATTCTGATACAGGTGGGTATCTAAGACAAGATGTGGGGGATATAGATGAAAGTGAATCTTACACTTTAAGTTTCTATGCACGAAAGGAAGGGACAATAAATGATGGACACGCTCGACTATCTTTTTATGATGATAGTGACGATTATATAGATGAACATGCAATACAGAACGATTTTGATACTGTTCTTACAGATGAATGGCAGAGGTTTAGTGGAACTTGTGATGACATACCAGAAAATACTGAATACATCAGAGTGGAATTGATACTAGGTTTGGATACTGACTCAGATAGTTCGGTATTCATTCATTCGCCACGACTAGTTGAGGGTGCTGGATGGGAGCCGATAGGTGTCGATAACGATAATGAGAGATTCACAGGCACTTTCGACGGGAACGGTCATAAGATAGCAGATCTATATATAAACCGTTCGGGGGAGAACGAAGTGGGTCTTTTTGGGGCTGTTGGAGACGGTGCCATCATAAAGGATGTATGCATCGCAGATGCCGATGTTACAGGTAACAGAGCCGTCGGTACGTTGATAGGTAGGGTTACAGGGACCAGTGAAACGGAGATAAGAAGATGTTGTGCAGTCGATGGTTCCGTGGTGGGACATGACGGTGCAGTGGGCGGTCTTATAGGCTCGCATAACAGCGAACGGATTTTCGGTGGAAATCTAAACGATCCTAAACTGCTGGAGAGCTTTGCTGCGGTGGATGTTTCGGATGCTGGGCAGGATAACCCAGATAAATACGGCGGCCTCGTAGGTTGCTCGCAAAAGGGAACTATTACGAATTCCTATGCTTTGGGTAACGTTACAGTGACTGGAGATGATGCTGAGAGGATCGGTGGTTTAGCGGGTTGTCTTGAAGGGAACGGTGAATTCAAATACACCTACAGTACGGGCGAAGTCAGTGTAACAGGAGAAAATCCTGAAAGAGTAGGTGCTTTGGCAGGAAATACTGATGTAACGGAAGGCCGTGAAAGACCCGGAGAAGTCTATTATTCATATTCAAACGAAGAAACTTCAGGTCAGGAGGAACTTGTAGGCACGATCGGCGACGGCACTGTAGAGGATAGTGAGCTTTTCGACGATAGAGACAATATGACAGGTGCAGATGCAGAAGCAGAAGAAAATATGGTAGAATTCGATTTCACTGATACCTGGGAGATCGTTGAGGAAACCGACGGTGATGCGACCGAAGACGGCTATCCCATCCTGCGTAACTCGGCTTGTGATAGAGAGACACAGTTGAAGGCTCAAGGTATATTTGAAGAAAAAGATATCAAGATATGGATCGAAGAAGATGACGCACCATCGGGTGCCGGCAAACCCGGTGATACCGTTGAGATGGATTCACGTGTCTACTATCAAGCTACGACTGCGGTGGATATCGTCGTATCTTTAGAAGGTGACTTCGGCGAGATAGGCGTTGAGAACCTCGCAGTAGAGAACTACTCGGGAGATTTCGTCTACTTCGACGAACAAGACAGTGTGATCATCCTTAAAGATCATAACCCGGAGGGAGAAGAAAGTCTGAACCACACTTGGAAGGTCGATATACCATTTGGAACCTATCCCGATACTTACTCAGTGACAGCGATCTACAAGATAGGGGAAGAAGGAACTCTGTCAACGTCATCAGAGGAGGAAGAGGGAGATAGGGTCATGTCACAAAATTTTGAATTATTTAGAGTTGAAGACGAGGACGAGCCTCCCGCTCCCGGTATAGATCTGGTCGATGATGGACTGAGCAGTCCTTACTTACTTTCCATGATACCTCTGGTGATCATAGTTGTTGTTCTGATAGTGGCTTTTAAGAAAAACAACATATCAAAAGCAGAAGACACCGACGATGGATGATAAGATAAGAAGATGTGCTAACCCTACGCAACATAATATATCATGCATGTTTGGCGGTGTTTCTCTTTTCACTCGCATAGTAGGCTCTTGCTCCTTGTATTGAAGAACGCCAGCCACGGCGATGGGTACCATGAATAGTACTGGATCCAGAACCGTTTTGAGGATAGCACTATCATCGATTGGTCTATTGTGCAGTCAAACAAAGCTTATCGTCTTACATCTCTTATCGATGCCTCCGTTGTATGAAGAAAAGTTATAGATCCAAACAGCCATAACCTACGGACGAGCACCTTTGAAAAATTGGAGAAGATATTAAATACTAGACTTATGCTTTAAAATTAGTGAGGTAAAAAAAATGCAAGACAAATGGAAAACGCAATTTGCGGCTTTTTTTGGCGCTCTGATACTGGTGATCGGGACCGCTGGACTGGTGTATGGTAGTGACGCTGATGATACGAGTCCCATAAATGTTACTGTAGATGAGGTGCCTGCTGAAGTCGAGATATGGAACTTGAGGTTATACGACGAAAGTGGAGATGCCTGGCGAGATATTATCACTGAC
>SL_5KL_010_SEDDRAFT_10000746_pt1 | contig 20582 bp, 17 predicted proteins | sample SodLakKL_010_SED_FD_9118 | JGI IMG/M metagenome (IMG submission 9118)
AGCTGGCTGCTGCGGTGGTTGTTGATGCGGTAGTCAGGTTGCTGCCCGGAGTCCTGGCCGAAGAAGCATCGGCTGATGAATCTTTTACCGAGCCGCTGCTGGAATATCCCCACTATACCCGGCCTTCTGTTTACAGGGATATGGAAGTGCCACCTGTTTTGCTGTCCGGTAATCACGGGGAAATTGCCCGCTGGCGCCGGTGGCAGTCGCTGCAAAGGACGCTGGAAAGAAGGCCGGATCTATTAGAAAAGGCCGACCTTTTACCGGAAGAACGAATATACCTGGAAGATTTGAAAAAAAAGCAGTCTTAAAAAGCTGACAATATGCTATAATTACCCAGTGAGTTGGATAGGAGGTTAATAAAAATGGATTTACTAAAGGAAGTTGAAAAGCGAAATACCAAGGAAAATGTGCCGCAGTTTACCCCGGGCGATACAGTCAGGGTGCACGTAAAGGTAATTGAAGGAAGCCGTGAGCGGACCCAGGCTTTTGAAGGCGTGGTAATAAGACGCCAGGGCAGTGGAACCAGGGAAACGTTTACTGTGCGCCGGGTTTCATTTGGTATTGGAGTGGAAAGAATATTTCCCGTGCATTCACCGTCTATTGACAAAATCGAAATTGTTAGAAAAGGTAAAGTGCGCCGGGCCAAACTCTACTACCTGCGCAAACGTAAAGGCAAATCGGCAAGAATTAAAGAAATCCGCTAATTATCGCTAGTAACGGGGATGATCTAATTGAGCAGGTGGAAAGAGCTGTGGGATTGGACTCGCTCGATCCTGATCGCAGTAGTCCTGGCCCTGTTGATCCGGATGTTTTTGTTTGAAGTATTTGTCGTTGAGGGCAGATCAATGTACCCGACCCTGGTAGAAACTGAACGCTTAATGGTTAATAAAATTATCTACCACTTTGATGAACCGGAACCGGGTGATGTCATAGTTTTTGAGCATGAACCCGGCCGCGATTTTATTAAAAGGGTTATTGGCGTGGAAGGAGACAGGGTGGAAATCAAGCAAGGCCAGGTTTACCTTAACGATCAACCCCTGGATGAGCCGTATCTTTTTGATGATATCCTCATGTATGATTACGGACCGGTAGAGGTGCCTCCCGATTATCTTTTTGTTCTGGGTGATCATCGCCAGAACAGCATGGATTCAAGAGACCCCCGGGTTGGTTTTGTATCTCAGGAGTACTTGAAAGGTAGGGCTTTCCTTATTTTTTGGCCGCCCTGGGAAGCACGGGTTATCGATTCCGAGGTGGATAACCATTGAGCAAGGGGCATTGGTATCCCGGAAACATGTCCAGGGCGGTAAGTCAGCTGCGTGAAGATTTGAAGGGGATTGACCTGGTCATCGAACTGCTTGATGCCCGGATCCCTATTAGCAGCAGGAATCCCACTTTTTCTAACCTCTTTGAAGGCAAAAAGCACCTGGTTTTACTGCACAAGGCGGACCGGGCGGAAAAGGAGCACACTGAAGCCTGGCTGGGATACTTCAAAGATGTGGGTGCAGAAGCGATGCCTTTTAGCGTCCAGGGAAAGCAATACCAGAACCGGCTGTTTACTTACCTCAAAAAAGAGGAAGGCCGGATGCGTTCAGGCCGCTTCAAACGGCCCCTGCGCATGTTATTTGTCGGCATACCCAATGTCGGCAAATCTACTTTAATCAACCTTTTTGTTCGTAAGGCGGTAACCAGGACCGGTAATCGCCCCGGTATCACCAGGGGTAAACAGTGGATTCGGATTATGCCGGGCATGGAGCTTTTAGATACGCCGGGTATTCTCAGCCCTAAGATTAATGAAGAAACCGCAAGGCCGCTGGCCGTGGTCGGAGCTATTCCGGCTGGACAGGTCGATATCCAGGATGCTGCCCTGTGGTTAATCAGCCGTTACCAGGAAAAGGGTAAACTCCATCTCTTGCAGAAAAAATACCCTGAACTCGAACCGGGACCGGCTGAAGAACTTTTTGAAAAAGTCGGGCTGTCCCAGGGCTGCCTGCAGTCAGAAGGCCGGATAGATGCAGAAAGGACTGCCGCCCTGCTCTTACGCGATTTTCAGGGGGGATTCCTGGGACGGTTAACCCTTGAACAGGTTCCACGACCTGGTTAAACTGCTAAACCGCTGTGAGGAGCTGTCCTAATTGGATTTTAAAAATATGACGATAGCCGAATTGAAAGCTTTCCTGGATCGGGAAGGGGAACTAAGCCCGGAGCATGAGAGACTTCTTAAAGCTGACCCCAGGCGCGGTGCTGCCGAACTCCTCAAGCGTTATAACCTTAAGAAAGAAGACCTGAAGAAAGAAGAAAGCCGCCTCCGTGGCATGCTTGTCGAAGAAAAGAGCCTGGAAGTTAGAGGGTATCAGGCAGTTGCCGGTGTTGATGAGGCTGGAAGAGGTCCGCTGGCCGGGCCGGTCATTGCTGCTGCAGTGATCTTAAAGCCGGGGGTGGTAATTGACGATTTGAAAGATTCCAAGCAGCTTTCAGCCCGGGCCCGCATGGAAATCTTTGAAAATATAGTTTTAAACGCCCGCAGCTATGGCATAGGCAGCGCGTCCCGGGAAGAAATCGATCGCATCAATATCCATGCCGCTTCCATGTTGGCCATGAAAAGAGCTCTTGAAAGGCTTTCAATCATACCTGATTTTGTCCTGGCAGACGGTTTCCCCATCTGGCATTGCCCTTATGAGCAAAAGGCGATCAAGGGTGGAGATGCCCTGTCAATGTCCATAGCGGCAGCTTCGGTTTTAGCCAAAGTGAGCAGGGATAAAATTATGGCGGGACTGCATCAAGAATATCCCCAGTATGGTTTTGACCGGAACATGGGTTACGGTACTGCTTCCCACCGGGAAGCTATTTCCAGGTACGGTCCCTGCCCGTTTCATCGCCGCTCTTTCCGGCTGGTTTAGAGCGATCGCTGTATAAAGGCCGCGGGGTGAAAATTTCTTTCTATTTCTTTCTATTGAAGCGGATCTTTTAGCAGACGGGAGATAATCTTTAACAACGTTAACTAAACAGCATATTGCCCGTTTTGAATTATAATCAGCGCCATGGGATCATTTCGAACGGCCATTAAAGCACAACTTTATAGGTGAAGGGAAGTATGATGAACCGTCACCTGCGGCGTAAAGAGCTAACCCAACAGTTACTTATAAAAAGAGGATAAAAGATAGGAACCTGTTATGACCATTAAACGGCGCCTGGTCGGCCAGACCGGGGAAAAAATAGCCTGTGCATACCTGGAGGAGCAGGGTTACAGGATTATCGAAACTAACTATCGCTGCCCCCTTGGTGAAATCGATATCATTGCCAGCGATCAAGGTTCCATCGTTTTAGTTGAAGTGCGCACCCGCACCGGGTTTTCTTTTGGCGGACCTGAAGAGTCAATTAATGCAGAAAAAGCGCGCCGTTTGCGGAGGCTAGCCCTCTATTATTTAAAATCCATTTCTGATAAAGAACAGCCCTGCAGGATAGATTTAATAGCAGTGATGTTAAACAAGAACAGCCATGCCCTGGAGAACCTGCACCATATTCGCAATATATTAAACGGATAAGAATCTGCTCAGCCTTGTTATATTATGAATAACCGTACCTGCTCAGTCGTGCTTTATTTTATATTGTTGACGACTTATCACGGGTAATGGCAGTGACTTAGCTTTAGGATTTCGCTTTGGTTGCCCACGACATTCGCTATCTATAGCTCAGGCCGCGGCGGCCTTCTTCCATGCAGGCCGATCAGCTACAGCCTTTGCTTCATCTGCCATTACAACCTTTACAGCGCAATGTCACCTGTCCAAAATATAGCACAGCTGAATAGTATTGAATAATCTTATAATCGGGGTGATAGGATATGCTTTACCTGGCAGTGGTCGGTGGGTCAGTCTGCACGGAAGAAGAAAAACAGCTAGCCCGGGGTACGGGGAAAGAAATAGCCCGGCGAGGCGGGGTAGTAATTTGTGGTGGTGGAGGCGGGGTCATGGAAGCAGCCTCTGAAGGAGCCAACAGTGAAGGTGGGGTTGTCCTGGGCATTCTGCCCGGTGAAGATCATCGCCCTGGTAACCGTTTTTTGAGCTTCTCCATCGCGACAGGCCTGGGTGAAGCCCGCAACGCCATCATCGCCCGTACTGTAGATGCTGTCATCGCTGTAGGTGGGGAATACGGCACTTTGTCTGAAATAGCGCTGGCCCTTAAAATGGGCAAGCCGGTAGTGGGCATAAAAAGCTGGTTTTTACAATCCCCCCGTAGAGACGGACAGGTTATTTTCGAGGCTGAAACCGCTGAAGAGGCTGTTGAGTTGGCCATAAATGCTGCTCAAAAATGACAGTAGGTGACAGTAGGGCCAGGTGACAGTAGCAGGTGACAGTAGGGCCGGGGCAATTTTGTCACAAAGATAACCGTGGCGCTGAATTTATCGACCATAGTACAGCTTTTCGAAAATGACTTAATGAAAAAAATATTATTGACGCATTGATATCCCTGTTGTATAATTAGGTTCAATTTTATAGCATCATAAAGGCAATGAGAGAGGAAAGTACGCTGGCAGCGTTTACCCCAGAGACACCGGGCCGGGGGCTGCAAGCCCGGTGGTATAACAGCCAGGAGAAGTTCCCTCTGGAGCTGCAGGTTGAAAAACCGGTTTTAACAAGCCGGCCAGTAGGCCTTGACGGTGGCTTTCATCGTTAACTGGAAGGAGGTATAAGGCCCTTCGAGTTTTGGCCCGTACCTTTTGAATGAGGGGGGCACAATACGTGCCCAACCAGGGTGGTACCGCGTGAAGCCTGAGCTTTCGTCCCTATGGACGAAAGCTTTTTGTTTTTGCGGACCTTGAGATATTGTAACTACATTATAGTGTCCTTGTTCAATGAGATGCGGCGCCAAACAAGGTTTGATTAAGCGGTTCTTGCGCCACACAAGGCGATTAAAAATCTAATTTAATAGAAAGGGTGTTTTAAATGGATATCAAGATTAAGCCTGTACGGAAAATTGAAGGAGAACTGAAGGCTCCAGGCGACAAGTCAATTTCCCACCGGGCCCTGATTTATGCATCTCTCACAGAAGGCACTGTGGAGATAGAAGGGCTGATGCAGACGGGAGATACAGCAGCCACACTTGATTGTTTGAGCCAGCTGGGAGTTGAGTATGAAGAAGATGACAGTAAGATCAAGATTCATGGTAAGGGGCTGCGGGGTTTTAAAGAACCGGAAAATGTCCTGGATGTAGGAAACTCTGAAATCGCGGCCAGCCTGCTGACTGGGCTATTGGCCGGTCAGCCTTTTTTCTCCACCATTACCGGCAGTCAATCACTGCAGCAGCACCACATGAAAAATATCACCGGTCCCCTGCAGGATATGGGCGCCACGATTAAGGGTAGAAGCGAAAACGATCTCCTGCCCCTTTCGATCCGGGGATACGACCTGATGCCTCTAAAACACGATCTCCCAGTCAGCAGTGCCCAGGTCAAATCTGCCCTCCTTACCGCAGCTCTATTCAGCAGGGGTATCACCGAATTGACTGATCTATACTGTACCAGGGACCATACTGAAAGAATGCTCCGTTACCTCGGCGCTGATATAAATAAAATGAGCGATCGCCATATAGCTTTAAACAGCCCCTCAAAATTAAGGGGAGAGAGACTGGTGATTCCCGGGGACATCTCATCATCCATATACCTGGTCCTGGCTGCAGCCCTGTCTCCGGGTGGAGAGTTGAAGATTAACGAGGTTGGGGTTAACCCTTCAAGAACCGGTGTACTTGATACCCTGGGTATGATGGGGGCAAACATCAGCATCCAAAATGAAAGAGAATACAACAATGAACCGGTATCCGACCTGGTTGTTAAAGGCGGAGGAAAGTTAAAAGGAGTAGAACTTAACGATGACGTTATTAACCGGATTATTGATGATATTCCGGCGGTGGTTGTTGCGGCTGTTTACGCCGATGGTGACACGACAATCAAAACCGGTACCGACCTCAGGTCCAAAAAAGCTGAAAGGCTGCACAACATTATCCAGGAACTCCGAAACATGGGGGCAGTAATTGAAGAAAAAGGGGACGGAGTAATTATTAGAGGCGGGGCAAGTTTAGCCGGGACCGAATGCAGCAGCTACGGCGACTACCGGGTTGCCATGGCCCTTTCGGTTGCTTCCCTTTATGCAAAAAATGAAACTACGATCAGCAGTGCAGAAGCGGTGGATAATTCTATACCCGGCTTCTATGACTTGCTAAATAGCCTGGTTTCCTAAGCTGTGACTGTTAGAGCCCCGGATAAAATCCGGGGCTCCGTGACAGTAGGGACGCGTGACAGTAGGGACGGGGCAATTTTGTCACGTTATGCTATATTATGGAAAGAAACAACTGCTTGGTCCATTAACTATTATAGAGTACTGTCGACAATGGTAGTGAGAAACTCTACAACAGGAAGTGATTACTATCAACAAGAAGTCGATGGTTCTGGTCTTTTTATCCTCCGGATTGCTCTTCCTTTTACTTAACTATGCCTTATTTCATACGGTTGTTGGGCTTGAACACTTTGAAGAAGACTACCAGGCTTTAGTTATGCAAGCCTTTCTCGGGGGGGCGGCAGTGACATTTTTGTTTTATCTAATTCTCCTTAATGTTAATAAGAACATCAAAAGAATAATTAGCCAGCTGGAAGTATCTGCCGATAAAGGGCAGAGTTATTCAAAAAACATATTGCAGAACATTGAACAGGCTGATGATTCCAGCAGGCAAATCATGGGATCTGTAGAAGATGTGGTTAAAGTCACCGACAAAAGTGCCTCTTCTGCTCATGAAATGCAGGCTATGCTGCAGGAACTACTTGATCAGGCTCAGAGCCTAAAAGAGCAAATTAAAGAAGTTACTGCAGTCATGGAAGAGTTTAACAATACTTCGAATCAAACTCATTCTAACCTGCAAAACCTTTTGGAGGCGGTTGACAAGACGGCTGAATCAAACCAGTTTACAGCGGATAAGATCAGGAACCTGGATGAAAAATCTCAAAAAATAAGCGACATTATGGCCATTATTTCCAATATTGCAAAGCAGACAAAACTACTGGCTTTAAATGCAGCCATTGAAGCTGAGCGGGCAGGTGAAAAGGGGCAGGGCTTTGCAGTGGTAGCAGAAGAGGTAAAAATGTTGGCCGAAGAAGTACGTTTATCTACAGAAAACATCAATACCATGTCTGAAGAAATCAGGAGCCAGACAGCAGATACAGCTCAAAATGTAGAGCTTTCTTTGAGTATGTTTATGGATAATGTCAAAGAAGTCAGGGAAACTGAAAAGTATTTTGTAGAACTGGTAAAAAATGCCCAAATGATCAACCAAACTGTTACCGAAGTAAATAAGTTTATAGAAATGCAGCTGGACAAAACCAGTGAAAGTGCAGAAGTAATCAAGGCACTTGTTTCCGCTTCTGAAGATTCTGCCGCTAATATGCAGGAAATCAATGCTTCCACGGAGCATCACCATAACCTGATGTCAAAAATTAGAGATACCACGAAGCAGCTTCAAGAAATGACGGACAATCAGGTTGAGGTGATTGCCAACCTTTCCGGCAGCAAGAAGAAAGTAACAATAAATCGCAAACAAAAGAAAATAATTGAAGAAACGAAAAAGAAATTGCTGCAATTGACAGAAAAAGTGGAAATGAAAAGTGGTGACATAAATAAAAAGCGCAATTTAATTGGTGATCTACAGAGGAAAAACAAGCAGCTTGAACTGGTATTTTTTTGTGGTATAGAGGAGAAAACAATTCTTTGTTCCGGAAACGGAGAAGCTGAAGGGATGGATGTTTCTTTCAGGCCTTATTTTCTGGAAGCAGCCGCTGGCAATACCCACGTTTCTGACACATATTATTCACAGTTAACGCATAACGCCTGTGTGGCAATCGCTGTTCCGGTTTACTATGATCATAAAGTAGTCGGGGTTTTAGCTGCAGATGTTGCGATTTAAAGCGGGCTATACGCTTCAGCGTGGCAACTACTTGTATGCCCGGCGAAGACCGGGACGTTCAGAGGGAGACAGTCCACCAGGATATAAATCAGAACCTGTGACTTAGTGGGCCATGTCTGCCTGTGTAATTGTCAAGCGTGAAGCATTAGCAGGTAAGCATAAAACTAGTCAGAAGTTTGCTCTACCAGCCCGAGGAAATAGTTTTCTATGCCTTCCTTCATAGAGCGGGCAAACTTTTTTTGCCCTTCCGGGTGAAGGATGTGCCAGTTGTCTTCCGGGTGCATCATATACCCGGCTTCCACCAGGACGCTGGGCACCTGGGTATGTTTGAGAACGGCAATATTTCTTCTCCAGGTCCTGATTGCAGGCAGATCCATAACCTCTTCCATGGAATCAAGCATAATTTCAGCCAGTTCTTCATTATGGTCATAATTATAAAGGGTCATCAGGCCGTGGGTATTTACCGCATCGGCCCCGTGGCTGTGGGCATTGGAGTGGACACTGATAAAAAAATCGACCCCGTAATCGATCATCCAGTCAGTGCGTTCATAAAGATCTACGAATATATCTTCATCGCGGGTTAAATAAACGTTGGCTCCCGCTTCGGATAACAGCTCTTCAAGATAGAGGCTCATGGCCAGTGCCGAATCTTTTTCGTGGTAATGACCGGGCCCGGGTGCCCCGGTATCTTTTCCCCCGTGGCCGGGGTCGACGACAATAAGTTTGTTTTTCAATGGATGCTCAGGATCAATTTTGGGAGGTTTATAGATCTCGAGAACCAGCTCAGATTCTTCCCAAATGCAGTCAAACCCGATCATATTTAGATCAAGTTCAACTGAAAGCACAGCAGTATTTGCATCTTTGTGATCTGTCAGGCTTAGATCAGTGACCGCTTCAGGTAAGGCGGGCTTTAAGAAGTCATCATCTACTTCTGTATTGTGAAGAGTGATGCTGAGATTATTGGTTCCATCTTCCACCTTAATCGGCACCCGTTCAGTAGTGTCCAACTGAACTGTTACTTTTCCCCTTGACTCTTTGACCTCGATTGAACTCACAGTTGAGGACAGGGCGTCTACACCTTCAACGACATTTACGGCCCCCTTGCTGATCAGGTAGGTGCTGCCGTTAATTTTGGTTCGGTAGTAGTTTCCGGAAGAACCACATACTTCAAAACGGGAGCCTTCCCATAAATAGCCGGTAACAGAACTCGGGTAGCCGGTGCCGCCCCTGGTGTCGGAAAGCAGATCATTATAGCTGTCATCAATCAAGCGCAGCCAGCCGCGCCAGTTTAATTCGGCCCGGTCTTTCACTTCCACGATCTTATAGGGGAGATCTGAAGTGAAGCTTACCTGGCCTGGCATTTCCCTGCTGATCTGGTTCCCGTCCCTGGACAGAGTTACAATTATTGGCAGGAAACGGGTTTGCCCTGCTGAAGGTACATCGTCCCACCCAACCTCGTAAGTACCGCCATATATACCGCCGTTTCCCGGTGGACCGGTAGGATACTCAAGCTCTGTCATGGGAATCAAGCTGCCTTCATATCCGATTTGAAAGTAAGCTGCTGCCCCGGGGCTGCCCTGGACAGCAACCTGGAGTTCGTCCCCGGGCGAAAGGACCTGGTTTTCGGAAGGGATTAAGCGGGTAGAATGAATATCAAGCGGGCTCCAGGGCATTGCCTCCCACCAGTCGGGATAAATGACCGTCCGTTCGATTGAAGTAGAACCCTCTTCATAGGCCGCTTTAACTTCTATGCTATATTCTTCTCCTTGCGGGATTTCTACCATGGTCAAAAAGTTTCCAGTTCTGGGATCATATTTTTGGACCGGCTCTCCGTTTACGGTGATATCCACCCGGGCATATGAGCGGGTGGTCCCGAACAAAAACAGGGAAGTATCATAATAGTAGAATGGTGAATGTGGAGGATAGGCAACATGTAAAAGCGGCTCGTTACGGTCCGGATCGGGGTCTTTAGGGTCAAAAGTATCCGGGGTGGAGATCGACACGGTTCCGGTAGTATAATTCCACTCCACGAAGGGGCCGAGCGCCTTGATTGAAGGTTCATAAGGGGTATATACAGTCTCATTAAAGAATTTTACCGGGCTTTCCCACTCTTGTTCTTTACCGTTAATTTTGACTTCTTTGCTGTCGGCAGGCAGTTCCAGCTTAAAATCGCCGATGGTGCCGTAGAGGGTCTGTTCACCCTCACGCCAGTTAAGATCTACACCCAGCCTCTCATAGATAGATGCCACCGGTACATAGATGGTACCTTCAATTATTTTGACCGGGTGCTCTAGAGCAAGTTTTTCACCATCAATAGCAACATCGATGTCGGTTACCGGCTCGTCTGTATAATTGGCATAGAAGGATATCAATACAATTAGGGCTAAAAGGGCTAAGTATCGCAAGCAAATCATCCTTATATTGTATTTACTCAACTACTACCAGGTTGTTGATTCTTTTTTTTGAGTAAAAACCTGCTCACCTGTCATGCTATTATCTTTAAACGGTTCTTGTTATGTTGAAAGAATAGGCAGAGTGGGAATATCGAACCCTGGAATGAACAAAGCTTTATCAATGTTATCCTGGCTTGTAATGCTATTATAACTTAAGCTTCAATTAAATAAAACAACAGGCAACACAGAGAGGGACGGTTCTTTTGTGTTATTAGGAAAGATGTTATTCCTATGACGGCACACTTTGTAATTGTTACAGTAAAAATAAATTACGATAAATAAGTTCGCCAATCATTTGACAATCAAAACAGAAAATTGCTACAATTAGTTCGACAGCAATGCTAATTATATTTATTTTGAAAGGGGCAGTTGTGATGGTCTTCCCAAAAAAACCTTATTCTAAAGAAGAGATTATCGACAGGTTGGAAGAGTATGCAAGGCTTGACGCCGATCCTTACAGCGGCAAATTGTTTACCATCGCCTTTGAATCCGGATCCGAAGAACTAAGAGAGTTGCTTCACCGGGCTTTTACTATGTATATGGATAAAAACATTCTTGATATCACGGAGTTTCGGAGCGCCATAAAACTGGAAAAGGACATAATCGATATTGCCAAATCTTTGATGAATGCCGATGAAGAGGCAGTAGGTACTTTTACATTTGGCGGTACTGAATCAGTCTTCCTGGCTGTAAAAGCGGCAAGAGATACTTTCTTTATCAAGAAAGGTTTTCAGATTCCAGAAATAGTCATGCCGGTGACCGGACACCCCTGTTACGACAAAGCTGCTGAATACATGGGCTTAAAAGTGGTCCGGGTTCCAGTCGATCCAGAAACACTGGAAGGAAATCCGGATGCCATTAAGGAAGCGGTTACGGACAATACTGCTATGCTGGTTGGCTCCGTTCCCAACTGGCCTTTTGGTACCCTTGATCCAATTAAAGAATTTGCAGAAATAGCCGAAGAGAAGCAGGTCTGGTTTCATGTTGATGCCTGTGTGGGAGGATTTGTGCTGCCTTTTCTCAAGCAGCTGGGGGAGCCAATACCTGATTTTGACTTCACCATTCCCGGCGTTTCTTCGATTTCGATGGACCCGCATAAATATGCATATTCAAGCATCGGAGCTTCCATTATCCTCTTCAGGAAAAGCTTTAACAAAATGCTTTCCCAGTATGTCAACCTGCGCTGGCCGGGTTACCCGATAGTCAATCCGGGGGTCCTTTCTTCAAGATCGGCAGGTTCAATAGCTGCAACCTGGGCTGCCCTTCATTATCAAGGTGAACCGGGCTACCTGGATTTGGCCCGCAAACTTATCAAAGCCAGGAACCTGGTGCTTGACGGCTTAAAGAAATTGCATTTCAACATCATGGGAAGCCCGAGATCGCCTGTTGTTGCTTTCAGCTCAGAAGAAGTCGATATCTTCCAATTGAGTGATGAGATGTTAAATAAGGGCTGGTTCCTGCTGCCACAGCGTGGAATTCGAGAGATGGAAATCCCGCGCAGCGTTCATTTGACTGTTACTCCTATTCATGAACAATCATCCGGGCAATTCATAACTGACCTTAAGCAAGCAAAAGAGGCAGTAAGCAAAGCACCTCCATCCGAGATTGGAGAGATGGCAAAAGGATTTGGTATGATCATGGGCCTGACTGCCGGAGAAATGGATTATGAAGCGCTCAGGCAAATCATGAATAAGCTGGAAGGTTATATCGAAGGATACGGACCTGAACTATTGAAAGCTTTCGGGTTGGAAGATGGGCTGCCGCAAGAAATGGCCATGCTAAATGAACTTTTTGACGCCTTACCGCCAGAGATTATGGAATTGCTGGTGAATTACGTGGTAATTGAAATTTACCGAAAAGGCCTCTAACGTGACAACGGGGACGGGGTAATTTTGTCACGGGAAAAATCGGGACGGGGGCAATAAATTTACGCATCTTTGCAAATTAAAACTTTATTTTGATCTCCGATTGCTTTTCTGTTTTCTTTTATCCAACATCTATGTCTGGCACATCACCGATTTTTTTACTTAACTCGTCAAAACTTATCGGCTTGCCAAAACGGCTTAGAATAAATGTTAATATTGCTGGTATGACCAGGGCAACTGCGAAAGAAAGCAACAAATTACCCCTGGTGAAACCTGGGTCTGGGAAGTATATGGCGCCGGCGAAAAGGCCAATGCTTGTACTTAATGCAGCAGCCCAGCCCTGGGCTCGATTTGAGTAAAGTCCATAAAGTAAGGGGGCAAGAGCAGCGGCACAAATCAGATCGGCGATAAAGAACAGGTACAGTACGCTGTAGCCCTGAGAAGCAACTACAACAACTACCAAACATATGAGTCCTGTGATAACCCGGGCATACATCTTTAAAATTTCCGGGCTGAGATCATTCTTAAATCTTGCCAGGTCAACGGTAAGAATGTTGGCGATGCCATTTATTACAGTATCCACGCTGCTCATTACCAGTGCTATGCCAAGAACAATTACTATTCCAACCACCCAGGATGGTGTTACGGATAGGACAACCTCGAACAGTGCCGCCGAAGGCATAGCAGGTTCTTCCAGCATGATCCACATAATCCCGAAAAACCCGGCCAGCATCATAATGGGGACGACGAGTAATCCTGCCACCATAAATGATTTACGAACTGTTGTATCATCCTTTGCGGCAAAGACGCGTGACCAGAAGCCTGCATGAAATGCGTTGGCAGCAATAACCGCTATTAATAAAGTTACCGCGAATTCCCAGCCGCCCCGGTGACCGAAGCCAAGTAAATCTGGAGATACTTCTTGAGCGCGTAATACAATTTTTCCCATGCCACCGAGAAAGTGCACCGCTGCAATAAAGGCTATTAACAGGGCCGGGATCATTATTATAGCTTGAATACTGTCGGTAAATATAGAACCGCGTATTCCTCCGTAAGTTGTGTAGATTAATGTTCCGCCCCCTATTATTAAGGCAGTTAGCCACAGGGGAAGACCGGTTATCAAATTGACTGCCAGGGCAATACCGGTTAACTCTGCGGCCAAAAAAATTGACATATAAAAAACTGAGCTTATTAAAGTGAGAATATACATCGGTATGCCAAACCGGTAATACACAAACTCGGTCAGTGTAGAGCCCCTGGGAGCAATTTTGCGTAACCTTGGGCCTATCACAGCAAACATCATCACGGCCAACGCCTGGGCTACGGCATAACCTCCAAACGCCAGTAAACCGCCCCAGGTGCCGGCTTCCACCGGGCTGAATAAAATCCAGGCTCCCATAATGGATGCCAAAACGGTTGCCATGGCCACCCACGTAGTCAGCGTTCCTCGCGCTGTCAGGAACGAGTCGACGGTTTTAAAGCGTTCCCGGGTTATGTAAACATAAATAAGGGCCAGTACGGTAAAAGCAACAGTTATAAAAATAACCCAGAAGATCATCATTATTGAGTACCCTCCTGTCTTATAAAAAAACCTTTACCTGCAGGTACCAGGTAAAGGTTTTCAACCAAGCTTAAACATTTCCTCCGCTGGCATTATCCAGATCAGGTCAAAGGGTCAGAACAGTTACAGTTCTTTCTCAGCCGAGTCACCTCAGCTCCCCTTGTTAATATTCACTTTTTTTAAGCATAGCACAAACTGTAAGTATAAGCAAAACTGTCTGCTGGTGCGAATTAGCAAACCTGGTTGAGTGTTAAAACGCTGGTTACGGGATATCCAGGTCTGGCTTACAGGTATGCTCCGTAACATCCCCGTGATAGCCGACCATTTGGCTTCGGGTTCAGGAGAGGCTGGCTTCGAGACCGCAGCAGGTAGGGTTACCGCTGTTGGTGGCGGTAGACTCTGCTGATAATCGAGCAAACAAATGGCGAGCAAACAAATGGGACGGGGCAAATCTGTCACGTGATATTATTTAATTCTAGAAATGATTCCCCTGGATATACCGGTTGCTCTTTCTATTTGCCTGATTGAGAACTTCTCTTGCTCCCTTAATTTTTTTAGTAGAATATTCCTTTCATGCTTCGGTAATGAAGCTATTGTATGGGGTTCTTTACCATTTATAATTGATATTATCCTGTTTCTGATTTCTTCTTCAGTCAAGCGGCGTCTATAACAGATTTCATATCTTTCATTAATTATTTCTTCGTGTGATTTGATGAAAAGTTGCATGGCTGTTTCTTTATTTGTGGATAAGTAATCTAATAAAAAACCGGTATCTGTAAGAACCTCCGGGTATTTAGCACCGCTAAGATAATCATGATAACTGCTCCATTTATAATTATTTAAATTACTTACAACACCGGCTCTAATGGGGTTTTGATGAATGTATCTTACCAGGGAAAACAAATACTTATCTTCTTCAACTGGTTTACTGGCAAATCGCTCTCCAAACAGACTGCCGTTTCTTGAATATTTTTTGTTATACCAGCCAGCATAGTTTGTTAATAATTTGTGCATTGCTGTAGTGCTGGCACCTGCTTCTTTTTCTTGAAAGAGCAAATGAACATGATTGGACATTAATATGAAAGAATATAATTTAAAATCCAATTCTTGTTTAATCAAGGACAACAGTTCTTTATGCTTTTGATAGTCTTTTTCTTCTTCGAAAATATTCTGTTTGTTTATACCTCTAAAATATATATGGTACAATCCCGTTTCACTTATCATTCTGGGTTGCCTACTCATACATTATCACCTGCTCTCTGATATGATAATATGGCCTGTACCTATTTTCACAATCTCACAAAATGTCTTAGTTCCTAATGCTACTCAAATGTGACAAAATTGCCCCGTCCCCAATGTCACACACCCAATGTCACACTTGCCTGTCCAGCATTCTGTACTGTACTGCTTCGGCGATATGGGGTGAATCGATAACTTCTGAGCTGTCCAGGTCAGCGATGGTCCGCCCAACCCTGATAATTCGATCGTGGGCCCGCATGGATAGGCCCAGGCTTTGGAAGGCCTGCCGGAGCAGAGCGCGAGCTTCATTAGTCAGGGGGCAGTAATGTTCGAAATATTTGGCACGCAGCCCGGCATTGGTAGTGACAGCAATTTCTTTATAGCGTTCCCGTTGTTTAAGACGGGCTTTTTCGACCCGGTTTCGGATTGCGGCGGAGCTTTCACCGGGATCTTTGTTCTCAATTTGTTCGTACTTTATTGCCGGCACCTCGACGTGGAGGTCTAAACGATCCATTAGCGGCCCGGAGAGTTTATTCCGGTAGCGGACGATCTGGTTCGGGCTGCAGCGGCATTCCAGGCGGGGATCGCCGTAATTACCGCAGGGGCAGGGATTCATTGAACCAATAAACATGAAATCGGCCGGATAGGTTACTGTGGCTGTAAGGCGGGTTACCGTTACCTCCCTGTCTTCAAGGGGTTGCCTTAGCGCTTCAAGCAGTTCCCGGTTGTATTCGGGCATTTCGTCGAAAAAAAGAACTCCCAGATGGGCCAGGGTTACTTCGCCGGGACGTGGCGATTTGCCCCCGCCAATTATTCCGGCTGTGGAAGCGCTGTGATGGGGGCTGCGAAAGGGGCGCCTGGTAAGAAGGGGCCTTTTTGCGCTCAACTGACCGGCAACGCTGTGAATCCTGGTTATATCCAGGATCTCTTCATTGCTGGGAGCAGGAAGGATGGAAGGGATCCGTCGGGCAAGCATAGTTTTGCCACTGCCGGGCGGGCCGTAAAGAAGTAAATTGTGACCTCCTGCAGCAGCAATTTCAAGTGCCCTTTTGGCTGTTTCCTGGCCTCTTATTTCGCTAAAATCAAGGTCTGAAGATTTGGCTTTGCAGGCTTCCCGGGACAGGGACCGGGCTGGTTGTAAATTGTTTTCTCCTTGCAGGTGACAGACCAGTTGAGACAGCGTGGAAACTCCCACCGTTTTCAGGCCGTTGACCAGGGCGGCTTCTTTAGCGTTAGTTTCTGGTATATAAAGGGTTTTGGCTCGGTGTGAGGGGAGGGCTGACATGGACAATGCAATAGCCAGGGTGCCGTTAATGCGGCGCAGGCTGCCGTCCAGGGAGAGTTCTCCGATGAAAACCCCGCTCTCAAGGAGCTCACCTTTCGGAATTTGCCCGGTTGCGGCCAGGAAACCGATAGCAATGGCCAGGTCAAAAGAGGAACCTTCTTTTTTCAGATCTGCCGGGGCCAGGTTTACGGTGACCCGGGAATAGGGAAAAGAAAAGCCGCTGTTGCGTATAGCTGCCCTTACTCTTTCTTTGGCTTCTCTTACGGATGCGTCGGGCAGGCCAATTATATCAAAGGAAGGAAGCCCGTCAGTTATATCAACTTCAATATCAAGAGGCACCCCATTAATACCAACAATAGTGCAAGAGTCTACTTTAGCCAGCATAGCTATCATCCTTTCTTTGAATATGGTATTAATTCATTTTTGGGACAGGCAGGAAAACCAAGATAAAAATAGTAATATATATTAGTATTGCAAGTTATAACCCCTGAAAGGAGGTATACACATGGATAAATGGGAATGCGAAGTATGCGGTTATGTTTATGATCCTGCTGAAGGAGACAGCGATGGGGGTATCGCCCCGGGCACTCCTTTTGAAGAACTCCCAGATGACTGGGTCTGCCCGGTTTGCGGGGCAGGGAAGGATGAATTTACGAAGCTTTAATATTTAGTAAAAAAGTACAGCTGTACATTTAACAGGGGGACCCGGTCCTCCTGTTTTTATTGCTCTTTTTGTTCCGGGTCAAGGCCCATTGCTCTAACCATGTGCACTATTCCCTCAACCTGTTTTAATTCCATGACGAATGCTATTCCGGTTGCCGGTTTGTTCAGGTTGCCTGCTTTGATTATGGCATCCATAACTTCTTTAGTTTTGTGTTCCTGGATAATCGTCAAGATTATTTCTTTTTCCGGCTCAATGGGTATGCCCAGAAGCTGCTTTTTTTCATGGATACCTGTTCCCCGGGCCGGAATGATGGTAGCACCTTCTGATCCGGCTTCCCTGGAAGCTTTAACGATCCTTTCGCAGCAACCTTTCTTGACTATGGTTACGATCAAATCATGTTTTGGAATCTCGGCCATTGTCTTCACCTTCCTCGTCATCATCATAATCTTTTAAATATGAACCGGGCTGATCATTCCCGTTTTCATGTTTTTGTTCTCCATGGCTGTTCAAACCTTGTTCTTCTTCGCGACCTGAGCCTGATTCTTGAACAAAATCTTCTTCTATAGATTCTGCTTCAGTTAGGGCGGGCTTTTCATGAGCAGGCGGCAACTCTTCTTCATATTTACTGCTACCTGTTTCAGGATCTTCTCCGGAACCTTCCTCGTCATTTTCCGGATCTTCGCTGGGATATATGAAGCCAAGCAGCATAACCATTATAATCGGGGCAAGTGCTACCAGGGCAATCAACCCGAATCCATCAATGACTGCATCACGGCCTTCAATCGTATCGGCGGCGCCAACAGCCAGGGCCATGATAAAGGTAACAGTCATTGGTCCGGTGGCTACTCCTCCGGAGTCAAAAGCGACGGCGGTAAAGGAGGGTTTGGAAAAAAACATCAAAATTATGGCCGCCAGGTAGCCGGGAATAATAATGTAGTAAAAAGGGATCCCGTAAACAATCCTGGTCATGCCCAGGGCGATAAATATACCCACAGCCAGGCATAAAGTATATAGAATCAGGTTACTCTTAATGTAGCCACTGGAATTCTCTTCAACCTGGTTGCTTAAGATCCGCACAGCCGGTTCAGCCATCGTAGCAACAAAGCCTAAAATAAAGCCCAGGGGGATCAGGGACCAGCGGTAGGGTAGCTCGCCCAGTATGGATCCCATTTCTGTTCCAACCGGCATAAAACCGGCCTTTACCCCCTGGAGAAATAAGGCCAGTCCACTAAAGGCCAGCAGCACCCCTTTTAAAAGAGTTAAGAGCATATCTTTAGGCAGTTTATAGATCAGCAAAAAAATCACAAACATGACCAGGATAGGGGCTAAGGCTGTTAATACTTCCAGTAAGACTTCTTCAAAGCCCTGGAAAATAAAATGGAAGCTCAACCGTAAATCACCCCCAGGATCATTACGCCCAGGACAGGCCCAATTGAAGCCAAACCGATCAGGCCAAAGGTGTCAGCTACACCTGATTTGCCGCCCATTACAGACGTGGCGCCAACTCCCAGGGCCAAGATGAAGGGGACAGCCATGGGCCCGGTAGTAACTCCACCGGCGTCGAAAGAAATCGCTACAAATTCGGGTGGTACAAAAAACGAAAGCACAACTATTAAAACGTAGCCCGCTGTAAGGATATAAAAAATAGGGACGCCAAGAAGGATCCTGAGAATGGCGACTGAAACAAAAAACCCTACCCCAATGGAAACTGCTGTAATTAAAATTCCCGCTTCAATGGCACCCCTGGAGGCGATATCAACCTGGTGGGCAAGGACCCTGACATCCGGTTCGGCGACGGTGATTACGACTCCGAATATAAAGGCGGCGATCAATAAAATAGATAAAGAACCGCGGGTTACCAGTTCAGAGCCAACCATTTCTCCAATTGGCAAAAGGGCTACTCTAACTCCGACCAGGAAAAGGAACAGCCCGGTCGTAACCAGTAAAGCCCCGGCCAGGAATTGCCATAGCAACGCAGGTGGGGTTTGTAAAAAAAACACCTGGATGATTGATACAACTATAACTATGGGAAGAATAGCCTGTAAAACTTCAAATAATATTTCTTTTGCTTCTTTAACCATGGCAAAACTCCGTTATTGTAATTGCTTTGCTCAATATCATTAAACAGTAGAAAAATAAGACATCTATATAATATTTTAAGCTGATCCAATGGTATATTAAGTGCCTGGTTATGTCCAGTTCAGCCGAAAACCACAAACAAGTTGTGAAAACAATTTTTGGAAGCAGCTTTAAAACCATGGTCTGGTAAGGCTGCTTATGTACTGCCATAAATGAAATCGAGAATAATATGTGAATTATGACAATCAATAATTAATTGTCTAATAACACTATTATATTAGTTAACATTTTGAAATCTGTCAAGCTCATATTTTTATGTTTTTATTTCCGCTACTTAAACGCCCGGCTGAAGTAGTTATATATTAAGCAGGCAGTTCTCCTGGTGGAATGTAGGTGGGAAATATGTTATGATGCGCTGTAGTGTTTGACTCAAAGAGGGCTATACTTAAAAAGAAAGGACAGGTAATCAGCAATCATGGACGACTTTTTCTCTACGGAAAAGACCCTGGATGAACCCGATCCGAACTGGACGGAGTTTCTCAAGCATGAACTCAACCCCCAGCAGTATGAATTTGCCACTACTGAAGATCCGGCTCTCCTCGGTCTGGCCGGGCCCGGTTCGGGGAAAACAAGAGCTTTGATTTTNAGNGCGGCCCACCTGATCAAGTGCGGTGTTCAACCGGAAGAGTTACTGCTGCTTACCTTTACCAACAAGGCCGCCGGCGAGATGAAGGAACGATTAGAGTCCCTGCTTGGCTTTTTGCCCCGTGATTTATGGGCCGGGACTTTTCACAGTACCGGATCGCGTATATTACGGAGGCATGCGGAACGTCTGGGGAGGACTGCCAATTTTACCATCTTTGATGAGGACGATAGCAGGTCTGCCTTAAAGCAGATCCTGGGAACTCTTGATATAAGTGACGAAGATCGTAAACTAATTATGAAAAGGGGTTTACTTGGCAGGATTATCAGCCAGGCTCGCAACTCAGGGCTCACCATCAGGGAAGTGATGGAAGAGGATTATCCGTACAGGCTTGAATACCTGGAGACGATTAACCAGGTAGCCGGGTTGTATGAAGAAAAAAAGAAGGAAAGCAACGCCTTTGATTTTGATGATTTACTGCTGTGCTGGCTGGATTTATTTGAACATTATCCTTTGATCAGGGACCAGTACCGGCGGCGGTTTAAGCATGTTTTAGTTGATGAGTTCCAGGATACCAATGTGGTGCAGGCCCGGATTATCGATCTGTTCTCGGGTGCCAGTTCACTTTGCGTGGTTGGCGACGACGCCCAGTCCATCTATGCCTTCCGCTATGCCAATATTGGTAATATATTAGATTTCCCGGAAAAATATGATCGCTGCCAGGTGGTGCGCATGGAGCAGAATTACCGCAGCAGCCCGGAAATTGTCGATCTGGCCAACACCTTGATCAGCTACAACCGTGATCAGCTTCCCAAAACCTTGTTTTCCAAGAACCCGCCGGGAGAA
>SL_5KL_010_SEDDRAFT_10000747_pt1 | contig 20574 bp, 32 predicted proteins | sample SodLakKL_010_SED_FD_9118 | JGI IMG/M metagenome (IMG submission 9118)
CGGCAGCCGTAGCCGCCGGAACGGCGCAGGCGGGTTTGGGTATCCTGCCGGCCGCAAAAGCTTTTGGCCTTGATTTTGTGCCCCTTGTCGAAGAGCGTTACGATCTTCTTTTTACTGATTCTTTTTACCAGAGCAGTGAAGCGGAAAAACTATTTGCCATTATCACGGATCCACAGTTCCAGGAACAGGCTGAAGCTTTGGGAGGCTACAGCATGAGAGATGCGGGAAAAGAATTAAAAGCAACTAACTAAATAAATGCAAGTGCTCAGCCGTGCTGCTTTTGGACTGAAGACATTGCAGGTAAAGCGGTTGCAATGGCCGATGAAGCAAAGGCTGTAGCCGGTCGGCCTGCATGGAGGCAGGACGCCTGAGGCCTAAAGCCTTAGAGGGCGAATGCTAAAGCGCAACCAAAGCGAAAGCCTAAAGCTGAAGCGTTGCCATTTCCCTTAGGTGAGCCGTCGCCAGGCCAAAAGAGCACGGCTGAGCAAACACAATAAATTTTGTTATAGTCGTAAGTTTTTCCCGGCACTGATAAAACTTCCGGCAGAAAAGTAAAGGAGTAAATTACATGCCTCTAAATGATGGACAGGGAAGAAAACACGATTACTTAAGAATTTCGGTAACCGACCGCTGTAACCTGCGCTGTGTTTACTGTATGGGTGAAGACGGAATTGAGCAAACCTCCCACGAGGCAATCCTGAGTTATGAAGAAATTCACCAGGTTGTAAGAGCAGGTGCGGAACTGGGCCTCAGTAAAATCAGGGTTACCGGCGGCGAACCGCTGGTAAGAAAAAATTTAGTGGAATTAATCCAGTTAATTTCTGGGACGCCCGGCATAGAGGATCTATCGATGACCACCAATGCCCATCTTTTGCCCCGTTATGCCGCCGCTTTAAAGGAAGCAGGACTAAACCGGGTCAATATCAGCCTTGACACCTTAAACCCGGTAAAGTACAGACAAGTAACCCGCTGCGGTGAGCTTAAACAGGCTTTCGAAGGAATTGAAGCCGCCCTGGAAAACAACCTGCATCCGGTTAAACTGAATACAGTTCTTATGAAAGGCATTAATGACGATGAAGTGCTCGATTTCCTGGATCTGGTCCGGGAAAAACCGCTGCATATCCGCTTTATTGAATATATGCCCATCGGGAGCCATGACCAAAACTACGACGATCATTACCTGCCTTTAAATTTCATCGAGAAAACCGCTGCCGGGGCAGGACTTCCCCTGTCACCGGTTCCCCTGCCCGGTGGAGCGGGACCGGCAGAATCATATACTATCCCCGGAGGACAGGGAACCGTAGGTTTGATTCATCCCATCAGCAAGCATTTCTGCAGCAGCTGTAACCGCTTACGTTTAACCGCGGAGGGAACTCTCAAGGCTTGCCTTTACTGGCAGGATGAAAAATCGGTACGCCCGGCCCTGGGAAGCAAAAAAGCTCTGCAGGACTTGATCAGGGAAGTGCTCGGCAGTAAACCGGTCGAGCATTTAATGGCTGCGGATAAAGAATGTGACAGCGTACAGCGGGACAAAATGCGCGGCATGTCCCAGACCGGGGGTTAAACGAGGTGATTTTATGGCACCGGTTATCATTAATCTAGTTGCGGCCCGATCTAAAACCGGGAAAACTACAATCCTGGAGAAATTGCTGCCCGAACTAAAACAAAGAGGCCTGCGGGTTGCTGCCCTAAAAGGTAATTTGAAAGAGTACGATCTTGATTTGCCGGGAAAAGACAGCTGGCGTTTTGCCCGGGCCGGAGCGGATATTTCCGGATTTACCACCCCGGATCAATACATTTTGCTAGGAACTGCCCATGGTAACTCCACCGGTAACGGGAGTATAGAAGCTGTCTCCAGATTGCTGAAGGATTTTGATTTAATAATCATCGAGGGCAATAAAAAAAGCAGCTACCCCAAAATCGAAGTTTTCCGCCGGGAACCTGGCAGCAAACCACTCTTGCCGGATAATACAGTCGCTGTTATTACTGACGATAAAACTCTCGATCTTGATCTGCCCCTGTTTGCCATGGAAGATACTGCAGGGTTAGCCGATTTTATTTGTAACCAAATTAGTAACCCCGGCGCTGTTAACTCCGGCAAAACAGGCAAACTGACCCATTTTGACCAGGCCGGGAGACCCCACATGGTCGACGTCAGCGCCAAAGAACAGACCATGCGCGAAGCCTACGCCAGGGGAAAGATAACCATGAAGCAAGAAACTTTAAGGTTAATCCAATCCGGAAACATAAAGAAAGGTGATGTATTAAGCGTTGCTCAAGTGGCGGCAATCATGGCAGTTAAAGAAACCGGTCGAATCATTCCGATGGCTCACCCGCTTGGTGTTTCCGGGGTAGCAGTTGATTTCAACCCGGTGGAAGATAATCCTGCCCGGATTGAAATTGGTGTCAGGGTTAAACTTGCCGGGCAAACGGGAGTTGAAATGGAAGCTTTAACCGGGGTCAGCGCCGCTGCTTTAACCATCTATGATATGTGCAAGGCCGTGGATAAAAACATGGTCATTGAAAATATACGCCTGGTAGAAAAGAAAGGAGGTCGCTCCGGTCATTACCGCCGCGAGAATGATCAATGGCAGAAATAATTGCTGTATGCACCAGTGCTAACAAAGGTGAAAGGAAAAAAAATATAGGCGAAAGCTATTTGATTAAAGACAAGGGGTTAAAAGACGATGCCCATGCCGGGTTTGCTCATCGCCAGGTCAGTTTGCTGGCTGAAGAAAGCATCGCCAAAATGGTTGCCCGGGGGCTGGAGGTCGGCCCCGGAGATTTTGCCGAAAACCTGACCACCAGGGGTATCGACCTGGTTAATCTACCGGTAGGCACCAGGCTTTTAGCCGGCACAGAAGCAATCCTGCGGGTAAGCCAGGTCGGTAAGGAGTGCCACGACCGCTGTGCCATCTATTACCAGGCCGGGGACTGTGTGATGCCCCGGGAAGGAATTTTTGCCGAGGTTATAAAAGATGGGAAAATAAAGGTGGGCGATGAACTGATCCTTAAAAATTCATACCGTTTCGGGGTGATTACCGCCAGCGATAAAGGCGCCGGGGGAGAGAGAAAAGACAAAAGCGGTCCCGTAATAGAAGAAATGCTTTTACCTTATGGCGAGGTTGTTAATTCAGCAATCATTCCCGATGAGCGGGCAGGCCTGGCCGAAGCGATGAAAAAAATGGCCGGCGCGAATATTGACGCTGTCTTTACCACCGGGGGAACCGGCCTTAGCCCCCGTGATATTACCCCCGAAGCCACCCTTGATGTGGTAGAACGCCTGGTGCCGGGAATCCCGGAAGCAATCCGCCGGGAAACCGCGAAAAATACCAGTAAAGCAATGCTGTCAAGGGGAACGGCCGGGATCGTGGGTTCGACTTTAATCATCAACCTGCCGGGCAGCCCCAGGGCAGTCCGGGAATGCCTGTCAGTAATTTCCCCCGTCCTTGAACATGCCCTTGAAATATTAACCGGCCGCGGCGGGGAATGTGCCAGATAAAATCCGGGTTAACCCTTATAAATTAAGGCAACCCGCAGCTTAATTCTTAATCGTTTGCCAGGGCAATTGTACTTGTTGCGGGTGAGGTGGCCTATGCTTATCCGCAACTACTTATTCTTTAAGGGCGCTAAGAATGGAACGCAGCCTTTCCCGGTAACCGGCAGTTTCGATGACCGTACCGGTAACCACTATATCTGCACCGGCCTGGCGTACACGCCTGGCATCAATTGCCGTGCGAATTCCGCCTCCGACGATCAGGGGAATCTTAATTTCTCTTTTAACCGCGCGGATCATCCCGGCCGGGACCGGTTGGGCGGCCCCGTTTCCGGCTTCAAGAAAAACATATGACATTCCCATATACTGGGCGGTCAGGGCATAGCCGATAGCCTGCCAGAAGTTATCACGGGTAACTAAATCTGCTTCTCCAATCTCTCCAAGCTTCATCCCCGGTTCAATCATAATATAGCCTATAGATAAAACTTCGACATCCAGCCGGCTCAAAACAGACGACAGGCGCGACTGGGTCCCGCTGATAAACTGTGAGTTACGGGAATTAAGCAAGCTCAAAAATAGAAATGCGTCAAGGTTTAAACAGACCGACTCGGTACCGGTTGGAAAAAAAAGCACCGGGATGGAAGTTTTCTGTTTAACCAACTCGGCCGTCTCGGTAAGTGCTCGCTGGGTAACTCCCGAGGAACCCCCGACAAATATCAAATCGCTTCCGACATCCTGGGCAGTTTCAGCAAGCCTGCCTGCCGCCTCGGGTACCTGCCGGGAAGGATCTATCAGCGTTATATGAACCGCACCCTGTTCCAGTTTTTGTTCAATATAGTTTCTGACACTCATGGCTCTTAACCTTCTTTTTTTGATTGCTGATTGGCAACCAGCTTATTATTTGACCATTCTCATCTACATTCTAAGCTTATTATAATTGAGATCGCTCTTTTTGACAACTAAGCAGAAGTGCACAATAAAGCCAATCAAAGCGCTTCATAATAACCATTCTCTGTTTTAATTACTATTGCTCTTTTAAGCAAGCTTTCCAGGTGTTTTTGAATCATAACTTTTTCAAAATGGCGAATCACTTCTTGCTTGTTATGACTGGGAAAAATAATATCCAGATCGGTAAGCTGTTCAACATTTAAAGGCTGTTTCTTTAAAGCACCGATAATTGCATGATCACGTCTGTCAATTACCGCCCTGTAACCGGCAATATATTTTTGAATATCTCTTGTAATTGGCCTCCTGTGTCCGGTGACAATGATTTCCGGCCCGAGATCAGAAACTCGATCAATAGATTGACGGAGTTTATCAAGATCAGAATAAGGGTTGCCATACCAGGGGCCGAAACGGGTTAAATCAATATCCGCGGAAAAAAAGAGGCCTTGCTCTTCAACCATAAAACCGCAGTGCCCGGGGGTGTGCCCGGGCAGGTGGAGCACTTTAATGCTTACATTGCCATTTTCAATACAGGTTCCCTCGTCAATGTAATGATCTATTTCCGTTGAAGAAAAATCCTGCTGACCGACCATCTTCCAGTAAGCTTCGACATCAACCCGGTCAAGCCCGCTTAACCGGTAAAACCCTTCCCTCGATTCAATTCCCGGGGCATCTTCAGGATGAATCCAAAATTCAGCCTGGTTAAAAAGGTGGTTATAGGTGACATGGTCCCGGTGGTAATGGCTTAGCAACACCAGGCCGGTTTTCGTCGATAGCCGATCGAGGAAAGCACCGGCCCCGGTGTCAATGATTATCCCGGGATCGCCGGCTAAAAAAAGAGAGTTGGAAAAAGGATACTTACCCCTGTTTTCCGCTTCTATAAACCAGATATTGTTCGTGATTTCGCGCATATTTTCAACTCATTATAGGGAACCGGTTCTTTTATTTAATGTTATACTACCCGGCCCTGTTGCATTTTAGACCGTGGACATAGCAGGTAAAGCGGTTACAGCGGTCATTGAGGCAGAGGATGCAGCCGGTCGACCTCCATGGAACAGGCAGCCGGGACATAAAGCCTTAGATGACAAATGCTAAAGTGTAACCGAAACGAAAGCCTGCGGTAACCATTGCCCGCGATGGGCCGGCAACAGCCTGAAATGCAACACGGCTGAGTAGTCATTATATAAAAAAAGACTCTCCCATGATAAAAAGCCCCCTACCTGTATCCATGGAGAGATACCGCAGCGGGCATGTTATTAAAACAAATCCTGAAAATCTACCGCTTGGAGAATTGGGGCGCGCGGCGTGCTTTCTTCAAGCCGTATTTTTTCCGTTCTTTCATCCGTGGGTCTCGAGTCAGGTAACCGTTCTTTTTCAGTATTGGCCTGTAGCTGTCATCGGCATGAAGCAACGCCCGGGCTATGCCGTGCCTGATTGCGCCGGCCTGACCGGAGAATCCTCCGCCCTCTACTTTCGCTACCACATCAAAACTGCCCTCGGTCTCAGTAGCCACCAGGGGCTGCCTGACAATTAACTTGAGGGTTTCCAGGCCAAAGTAGTTGTCCATTTCTTTGTCATTAACCACAATTCTGCCGCTGCCCGGCAGCAACCGGACCCTTGCTACAGATTTTTTACGGCGTCCTGTCCCAAAATACTGTACTTCGCTCAAGAGTCAGGGCCTCCTTCCATATTATCATCCGGCCCTTCACCCCAGAACAGCGGCTGCTGTGCCTGGTGAGGGTGTTTATCATCTCTGTAAACTCGTAATTTTTTCAGCATTGCCCGACCCAGCCGGTTATGGGGGAGCATCCCCCGTATAGCCATATAAACTGCTTTATCCGGCTTTTTATCAAGCATGGTAGCATAATCAACCTTTTTCAAGCCGCCCGGGTACCTGCTGTGGCGATAGAACATCTTTTGCTCCAGCTTACGTCCGGTAAGGACTACTTTTTCGGCATTTAGCACAATCACGTGATCGCCTGTATCCAGGTGCGGAGTATACTCCGGCTTATGCTTGCCTCTTAATAACCTTGCCGCTTCCGTTGCCACCCTTCCCAGCGGGCGCCCGGCTGCATCAATAACATACCATCGTCGATTAATTTCACTTGGTTTAGCCATGTATGTAGTGCGCATATCAATTCTCTCCTTTAACCTCTACCAGTAAAGCCACAACCTACATTCTAATATACCGGCTTTACCCTGTCAAGCTATATTAACCCGCTAAATCACATTTTTTTAGCTCTATTTAAGCTGTTTAGCAGGATAAAAAAACCTTTAAGTATAAATGTATCGTCGGTACAGCTCAGCCGTGCTGCATTTTGGACCGGAGACATTGCGGGTAAACCATTTGCAAGGTCGTCTAAGCAAAGGCTGTGGCCGGTTGAGCTGCATGGATTAATACTTCACATCTTCCAGGCAAAGCCCCCAGGGTGGAGCACTCGGCCCCACAGCTGTGTCACTTTCACCCTTCAAGGCTTTTTCAATTTCGCCTGGATCAAGCTTGCCCCTCCCAACCCTGATCAGGGTTCCGGTTATTAACCGGACCATCCGGTAAAGAAAACCGTCACCCTCGAAGAGGACAACCATCAACTTTTCATCGGGATACTCCCTGAGAGTTACCCGGGAAATAGTGCGAACTGTGTCGGTAACGGGGCTCCCCGAAACTTGAAATTTCATAAAATCATGGGTCCCTTCAAAAAGCCTTGCTGCTTCCTTGATAGCTTTTAGATCGAGTGGACCGGGAAGATGCCAGCTGTAAAGTCTTTTCATTACCTGGGGAAAAGCCGCCCGGTCAAAACTATAACTGTATAGCTTCCGTTTGGCGCTGTAGCGGGCATGAAATTGTTCATCCACCTCTTTCCCACCGGTAACCACCACATCAGCAGGCAAAAGGGCATTTAGAGCATAAGGCAGTCTGCCGGGATCAATTCTAAAAGGCGCCTTGAAATTTGCCGCCTGCCCCCGGGCATGGACGCCGGAATCAGTTCTCCCGGCACCGGTAATCTTCAGCGGCTGTTTATATACCAGCTTCAGGGCTTTTTCCAGTTTCTCCTGGATAGTTACAGCATTGGGCTGGATTTGAAAACCGCTGTAACTGGTTCCGTCATAAGCGATCCGGATCAGGGTATTAGACATCAGCTGCTCCTTTATCCTGTTTGAGAGTAAATTTTATAAGCCAAAAGTTAAAGTTACGACCAGCAGGGCCACCACAAAAACAAAAGAAGCCCAATCGCGCGGCTCGATTATATCTTCATATAAACTGCTTCTTTTAGCTCCGATCCTGTAACCCCTTGCCTCCATGGCCAGGGCCAAATCATCTGCGCGGCGAAAAGCGCTTATAAAAAGAGGTACAATCAAGGGCACCAGGTTTTTGGCCCTTTGGAAAAACGAACCGCTTTCAAAGTCGGCCCCCCTTGCCACCTGGGCCCGCATCAACCTCTGACTTTCTTCCATCAAGGTGGGAATAAACCTCATCGCTACGGCCATGATCATTGCCACTTCTTCGGTAGGCAGACCCACGTAACGTAAAGGTTTTAGGTAAAAGCCCATTCCGTTTGTCAAAGAAAGGGGGCTGGTGGTCAGGGTAAGCAGCAGGGAAAACATGATCAGGATTACCAGGCGAGTAACAATAAATGTACCCTGGCGGACTCCTTCAGATTCAATCGTGATAAAGCCCAGCCTGAAAAGCACTACACCACCCCCGGTAAAAAAGAAATAAACCAGCAGGGCAAAAAGAACGATGAAAAGTATGGGGCGCATGCCTTTCAGGATGTATCGAAACGGGATCTCTGCCAGGATATAAAGAAACAGGGCAATCCCCAGCAAAACAAGTAAACCGGCAAACGATTGCAGGGTAAAAAGCAAAACCAGGATAATTACCAGGTCAAGTATTTTNAAACGCGGGCTTAAGCGGTGAACTAAACTTTCACCGGGTAGATATTGTCCCAGGGTTATGCTTCGGCTCATTACTACCGCCGCCTCTTTAAACCATTAATCTCGCGTCTCGCCTCAGCGAGGCTAAAAACTTCGGTTTTTACTGGAAGGCCGTTTTGATTAAGTTCATACATAATATCTGTCACCGGGGGCAGGGCTAAACCCAGACGGTTCAGCTCTTCACGTTTTGAAAAAATCTCTTCGGCTGAACCCTGCAAGGCCAGCCTGCCACCTTCTAAAACCAGGACCCGGTTGGCCAGGGAAGCAACTTCATTCAGGTGGTGGGTTGAAATAATCACGGTCAATCCTTCATCCTTGTTGAAACGCTTAAGCAAGTCAAAAAAGGTTACCTGGCCCGCGGCATCCAATCCCGCCGTCGGTTCATCAAAGATTAAAACCTCCGGCTCTAAAGAAAGGATTGCTGCTATTGCTACCAGCCGCTTTTGACCGGCACTGAGCTGAAAAGGATGGCGTTCAGTGAACCGATCCGGGTCCAAACCAACTTTACCCAGGGCCGACGTAACTTTATTCTCGACATCCTTACCTGTGAAGCCGAGATTTCGGGGGGCAAAAGCAACCTCATCATAAACAGTCTCAGAAAAGAATTGCTCTTCGGGCACCTGGAATACAAGTCCGATTCTACGCCTTAAAAGCAGCAGGTTTTGCTTTTTTTTGCCATCAATTACTTCTTGATCAAAGAACACCATACCGGCTGTGGGTTTAAGTAAGCCGTTAAGATGCTGGATTAAAGTGGTTTTGCCCGATCCGGACCGCCCCAGGATTAAAGTGAAATCTCCTTTTTCTATACCGAAGGAAATATCCCTTAATGCTTCAGCTGCGAAAGGAGAACCGGGCATATAAACATGTGTCAGCTTTTCTGTTCCAATGAACATAAGCTTTTTACCAACTCCCGGCTGTGCAGTAATTGCGGGGGCAGGGGAAAACCGTCATCGCGCAGCATTTCTGCCAGTTCAGAGGCGGCAGTACCCTGCATTCCATGACTGTGCAGCAGTTTAAGATTGGTTAAAACCTCTTCCGGCGGCCCTTCCATGATTATCCGACCCTGATCTAGAACAACCACCCGATCGGCAGCAGAAGCTTCCTCCGGAAAATGAGTAACATGAACCAGGGCTAATCCACGATTTTTGTTTAAATCTTGTACAGTTCCCATAACGTCTGAACGCCCGGCCGGATCAAGCATGGAGGTAGGTTCATCCATCAAGATACATTCCGGTTCCATAGCCAGTATACCGCCTATAGCCACCCTTTGTTTTTCCCCGCCTGACAATAAATGTGGCGGCTGGCGCAGTTTTTCGCTTAAACCGAGAAGGCGGGCTACTCTATCAACCCGCTGTCGAATTTCAAAACTGGGCAGGGCGAGGTTTTCCAGGCCAAAAGCGATATCTTCTTCAACAGTAGTTGCAACCAGCTGATTATCCGGATTTTGAAAAATCATCCCGCATAACTGTCTTATACGAGAATGACCATTTTCGTTACTTGTAGAAATGCCCTCAACCAAAACCTCTCCGAATTGAGGTATTAGCAGGGCATTAAATAGCTTCATTAAAGTCGTTTTTCCTGAACCGTTAGGGCCAATCAGGGCGATATGCTCCCCCCGGTGGACGTTTAAGTTGATCTCTGAAAGAACCGGTACGGAACCTCCTTGATCCGCCGCATAACTAAAACTGACACCTTTAGCTTCAATTATTATTGAAGATTCACTTGCCATTATTTTTACTCAACCAATTCCAAAATTACCATCGGAGCCCCATCGCCTCTTCTTGGTCCTTTAGGGATAGTCCTGGTATAGCCACCTTCCCGTCCTTCCATTTTAGGACCTATTCTCTCAAAAAGGTGGGTGACCACATCTTCATCCAGTAAAAAAGCTATAGCCTGACGGCGGGAATGCATATCCCCTTTTTTACCCAAAGTTATCATTTTTTCTGCCAGAGACCGGATGGCTGATGCTTTAGCAGCTGTAGTCTCCATTCTACCCGTCCGTAAAAATGCCGTTACCAGGCTGCGCAACAGGGCACGCCTGGGTCCGCTTTTACGACTCAGCTTCTGATATGCCATTCCTCATTTCCTCCTTGAAGGCTTACTCTCCACCACGATTGAAGCCCAAGCCCAGTTCTTTCAACTTTTGCTCCACTTCTTCGAGGGATTTTTTGCCAAGGTTACGTACTTTCATCATTTCTTCTTCAGGTTTGCGCACAAGTTCAGCGACAGTATTAATTCCTGCGCGTTTTAAACAGTTATAGGATCGCACCGAAAGGTCAAGTTCTTCAATGGTCATTTCAAGGATACGCTCAAGATCTTCTTCTTTACGATCGGATGTAATCTCAACTTCATCAACCTGTTCAGTAAGGTTGATAAACAGTTCAATATGGGTGTTTAAAATTTTGGCAGCCAGGCTTACTGCTTCATCAGGACGGATGCTGCCATCAGTCCAGATTTCAAGGGTCAGCTTGTCATAATCAGTAATCTGGCCTACCCTGGTATTTTCAACCTGGTAATTAACCTTTCGAATCGGTGAAAACATCGAATCAACCGGAATCACTCCAATCGGCTGCTGCGGAAGCTTATTACGCTCGGCAGGCACATAACCCCGACCGTTAACGGCAGCCATTTCCATGTACAACCGCGAATTTTCTTCCAGTGTACAGATATAATGATCCTCGTTCAAAACTTCAACATCGGAAGGCGCTTTTATATCCTTTGCTTTTACAGTTCCGGCTTGATCGGTATCAATGACTAGAGTCTGCGGCTCTTCCGTGTGTATTTTTAAAGAAACTGCTTTTAAATTTAATATTATCTCGATTGTATCCTCCAAAACCCCGGGGAGGTTTGAAAATTCATGCAGCGCGCCATCGAATTTTACGCTGGTAATTGCTGCTCCCGGAAGGGAAGATAACAATATTCTTCTCAATGCATTGCCCAGGGTTGTGCCGTAGCCTCTTTCCAGAGGCTCTGCTACAAACTGGCCGTAATTATTCTGTTCATCTTTTTTCGTATACTCTATTTTCGGCTTTTCTATTTCAATTGACATAGTACTCTTTTTTACCCTCCTCGCTTAATATATTGAGGGTGCATTGTTCAATTACCGGGAATAAAGCTCCACAATAAGGTGTTCGACTACCGGTACATCTATTTCATCACGCATTGGGATCCTTAAAATCCGACCCTGAAGTTTTTCGTGATCAACTTCAAGCCAATCAGGAGTACCCTGCTGCTCTCTTGTTTCTGCAATTTCTTTAAATACCGGTTTGCTTTTCCTGTTTTCCCGGACAGCAACAACATCACCAGCCCTTACCAGGTAAGAGGGAATATCAACCTTACGCCCGTTCACCTCGTAATGCCCATGGACAATCAGCTGTCTCGCTTCAGCACGAGATCTGGCCAGCCCCAACCTAAAAATAACATTATCCAGGCGGCTTTCCAGCAACTGAAGCAGTATCTCACCGGTAACGCCCCTGCGCCGGTCAGCTTCTTTAAAATAACGACGGAATTGTTTTTCCTTTATTCCGTATATCCGGCGTGCTTTCTGTTTTTCACGAAGCTGCTGGCCATATTCAGAAAACTTTTGGCGGGCCTGCCCATGTTCTCCCGGAGGGTAAGCATGACGCACTACTCCACATTTATCAGAAAAACAGCGATCACCCTTAAGGTATAGTTTATCTCTTTCTCTGCGGCATAAACGACAAACCGCTTCTGTATGGCGTCCCATTTAACTAATGTTACACCTCCTTTATTAAAGTAATTAAACTCTTCGTCTTTTTGGCGGCCGGCATCCATTATGTGGAATTGGCGTTACATCTCTAATTGCATTAACTTCCAGGCCTGCAGCCTGTAATGAACGTATAGCCGCTTCCCGTCCGGCGCCCGGTCCTTTAACATAAACTTCAATCTGCCTCATACCGTGATCGGTAGCCGCTTTTGCCGCAGTTTCAGCAGCAAGCTGTGCGGCAAATGGTGTGGATTTTCGCGAACCTTTAAACCCAACATTGCCGGCGCTGGACCAGGATATAACGTTGCCATCCATATCTGTTATATTGATAAAAGTATTATTAAATGTTGATCTAATATGAGCAACCCCGCGCTCTATATTTTTTTTCTCCTTGCGCTTTGTGCGGGTAGTTCTCTTTTTCTTAACCAATTTACCCTAATTCCTCCCTTCTGCTAATTTTTTACTTCTTACGACGTACTCCCACAGTTTTGCGCGGACCCTTGCGGCCCCTGGCATTGTTTTTGGTTTTCTGCCCCCGGACCGGTAAGCCGCGCCGGTGCCTGATGCCGCGGTAACTATTGATTTCAACCAGTCTTTTAATATTCATGGCAACTTCCCGACGCAAGTCGCCTTCAACATTATAGTTTTTGTCGATAAATTCTCGCAGCCGCCCCAGTTCATCCTCGGTCAAATCTCGCACTCTAGTTTCTGAACTAATACCGGTATGCGAAAGAATCGACACTGCTCTGCTTTTGCCAATCCCATAGATATAGCTTAAAGCTACCTCTACTCTTTTTTCACGCGGTAAGTCTACACCTGCAATCCTGGCCAATCGTTTAACACCTCCTTGAGGATAATCCCCCCGTTAGTTTCCTGTCATAAATATAAAGTCTCCTCAACCCGGGCTCCAAGTCTTAGCCCTGCCTTTGTTTATGCTTTGGGTTTTGACAAATAACAACTACTTCGCCCTTGCGCCTGATCACCTTGCACTTTTCACAAATCTTTTTTACAGAGGGCCTTACCTTCATCCCAGCAAACCTCCTTACTTATAGCGGTAGGTAATGCGCCCCCGAGTTAAATCGTAAGGCGACAACTCCACCAAAACCCGGTCACCCGGTAGAATGCGTATAAAATTCATCCGGATTTTACCGGATACATGAGCCAATATCTTGTGCCCGTTTTTTAATTCAACCCGGAACATGGCATTTGGAAGTGGCTCAACAACGGTCCCTTCAACTTCAACAACATCTTTTTTCTTACCCATGTTACCAGTTAATCCTCCTCTTCGGGAACCTCGGTTACCGGTACTAACTCTTTCAAATACTCAATTACCTTCTGGTCATTCAATTTCCCGGATTTAACTAATTCTTCGATATCGATCCTGCGCTCATATTGCTGCAAATGGATTTTATTTTTCTTTTTTGGCCTGGAAACCGGCCGGTTGCGCCCGTTAACCAGGTAAACATATTTATCATCTATTTCACGGAGCACCAGGTAATGAGCATTTTTATCGCGGCCGGCCAGAGAACGCACCAGTTGCCCCGGTTTTAATTCTACCAAAGCTCTGCCTCCCTTAACTTTGCTGGGGAGATGTCAATACTTCGGGTCCGTTCTCCCCCAGCGCTACCGTATGTTCAAAGTGAGCGGAAAGGCTGCCATCGCTGGTAACCACCGTCCACTGGTCATTCATAACCTCCACTTCCCAGCTGCCGCTGTTCACCATAGGCTCTATAGCCAGTACAATCCCTGGTTGCAGCAGGGGGCCGCGGCCGGGAGGCCCGAAATTGGGAACCTGGGGTTCTTCATGCATATCTTCACCAATACCGTGCCCAACGTAACTACGAACCACCGAAAATGAATAACTTTCCACGTAACTCTGGACCGCATATGAAAGGTCAGATAATCTCTTGCCGCTTTGCATGGCCTCAATGGCTTTATATAAGGAATTCCTGGTAACATCAATTAATTTCCGGGCTTCTTCCGAAATCCTGCCCACACTAAAAGTAGCGGCGGCATCCCCATAATATCCATTTAACCTGACACCTACATCAATGCTGATTATATCGCCCTCTTGCAATCTTCGCAAGCCGGGAATTCCGTGCACTACTTCATTATTGATAGAAGCGCATATCGAAGCCGGGAAATTGTGATACCCTAAAAAAGCCGGTTCCCCACCGTGCTTGCGGATACACTTTTCCGCAATTTTATCCAACTTGCCGGTAGTAACCCCGATATCTATAGCCCGCCCCATCTCGTGAAGCGCTTCAGCGACAACCTTTCCCGATTCTTTCATCAACTGGATTTCCCGTGTTGACTTAAATTTAATCATATTATCCTTTTCTATCTCAAAGCATTGTTATTTCATAAATCCACGATAACTGCGCATCAACATATGGCTTTCAATTTGTTTGAATGTTTCCAGCGACACACCAACTACAATAATTAACCCGGTTCCGCCAAATATAATGCTCATCCCGGTTAATCTTTCCAGTATAATCGGAGACACAGCCACAAAGGCCAGGGCAAAAGCTCCCACCGTAGTCAGCCTCGATGTCACCCGGGCCAGGTAATCGGCAGTGGGTCTTCCAGGGCGTAAACCCGGGATAAACCCGCCGTATTTCTTGATATTACCGGCCACCGTAAAAGGATCAAACTGAACCGCGGTATAAAAGAAAGTAAACAGGATTATTAATAGCATGTATAAAAGTATGTTCAGGTTGGTGCCCCAGCTCAGGCTGTGAGCGATGCTTTGCGCCACCGGATGCTGAATAAAGCTAACCATTGTCTGCGGAAAGCTCAAAATAACCGAGGCGAAAATAACCGGAATCACACCTGCCTGGTTAACCTTCATCGGAATATGGGTCGCCTGGCCGCCATACATTTTGCGGCCAACCACACGCTTGCTGTACTGCACATTAATTTTGCGCCTTCCCTGGTCCAAACCAATGATACCAAGAATCAATAAGAGCAAAATTGCAGCCACAATGATAATTACCGGCATACCTACTTCACCGAAACGATACTGCTCGGCAATCATAGCTATCCCCATGGGGAATCCGGCCACAATCCCGGCAAAAATGATCAGTGAAATCCCGTTTCCGATACCCTTTTCGGTAATTAACTCACCCATCCACATCAGAAATGCAGTTCCAGCGGTAAGAGCGATAATTATGGTGATGTAAGAAAGCAGAGTCCTGTCAACCACAGCTTCACCGGCAATTACCGTAGACAAGCCCAGCGCCTGAATAAGGGCGATCACAATAGTCCCGTAACGGGTAATCTGGGTGATTTTCTTTTTCCCTTCCGGACCTTCCTGGCTCCATTCCTTTAACTTGGGAATTACTATCGTTAATAGGTTCATAATAATGGAGGCATTAATATACGGCATAATCCCCAGGGCAAAAATGGTAAAGTTAGCCAGGTTGCCGCCTCCAATAATATTGACAAAACCAAAGATGGTATCCTCCTGGAAAAATTCAGCCAGCATCGTTGCATCCACACCCGGTACAGGTATGGCTGAACCAACCCGGAAAACTACAAACATTGCCAGGGTAAAAAGTATCCGTTCTCTTAATTCTTTTATTCGCCATGCTGTACGAATTGTTTCCAGCACTTAAATCACCTCTGCCTTCCCACCGGCTGCTTCTATTTTTGCCTGGGCCTGGCTGCTAAAGCTATGGGCACACACTTCCAGTTTGCGATCAAGCTCACCATCACCAAGCACCTTCAGGGGATCGCGGAGATTTTTTAGCATGCCCGCTTCCAATAAAAGTTCCGGGGTTACCTTGGTTCCTTCTTCAAATACGTTGAGATCACCTATGTTAATGATATTCCATTTTTTCTTGAATATATTTTTAAAACCGCGTTTAGGCAGACGCTGAAAATAAGGCATTTGGCCGCCTTCAAATCCGGGCTTGATTCCGGATCCTGAACGTGCTTTTTGACCTTTTTGTCCTCTACCGGATGTTTTACCCATCCCCGAAGACATACCCCTGCCTTTACGTTTAGCCACTTGCTTGGCTCCCTCAGGAGGCCTTAATTCGTGTAAACGCAACAGGTTACACCTCCCTTTTAGAACACTTCTCTATTTAAGAACTTGTATCAACGTTGACCAGGTGATTAACAGCGTTAACCATACCCCTGATCACTTCGTCATCCTTGTGCTCGACAGTCTGACCGATCTTTTTTAAACCAAGGGCTTCCACCGTGCGGCGGTGCTTTTTATTACGACCAAGCGGACTGCGAACCAGGGTGACCATTATTTTTTTCTTTGCCATCGCTTTCAACTCTCCTTAGCTGAGCAGCTTTTCCACTTCTATTCCGCGCAAAGAACTTACCTTTTCCGCCTGCTTAAGCGATTTCAAGCCTTCCATGGTAGCATTAACAATATTTATTGCATTATCGGAGCCGAGAGACTTGGTCAATACATCCCTGACACCGGCCGATTCCAGGACCGCACGCACCGGCCCACCGGCAATAACCCCGGTACCTTCGGAAGCCGGTTTAAGCAGCACTTTCCCTGCTCCAAATCGACCTACAACTTCATGGGTAATTGTAGTCTCAGACATCGGCACCCTGATCAAATTCTTCTTGGCATTTTCGATGCCCTTCCGAATAGCTTCAGGTACCTCACCGGCTTTACCCATTCCTGCGCCGACTACACCATTTTCATCGCCGACAACAACCAGGGCACTAAAGCTAAAACGGCGTCCACCCTTGACTACCTTGGCCACGCGGTTGACCTTAACTACTTTTTCTACCAGTTCCTGTGATGGTTCTATTTTTGACACCCGTGCAATTCCCCCTTTCTAAAGATTTAACCCGGCTTCGCGGGCTCCATCAGCCAGCTCTTTTACTCTGCCGTGATAGAGGTAACCACCCCGGTCAAAAACTACATCTTTTATTCCCTGATCCACAGCACGGTTGGCAACTAAAGCCCCTACTTTGCGGGCTGCTTCACGGTTGCCACCATGGTCCAATTCTGAGCGCAACTGCGGATCCCGGGTAGATGCGGCAGCCAGGGTTTTACCTGATTGATCATCAATCACCTGGGCATAAATATGTTTGCTGCTGCGGAATACATTAAGCCGGGGACGCTCCGGGCTACCACTTACTTTATTCCGGACCCTGCGATGACGCCGCTTCCGGCTGATTTTACGAGTTTTTGCCTTAAGCACTATCCTACACCTCCAGGCGACTATTTACCAGCTTTACCCGCTTTCTGGCGAACGTTTTCATTTTCATACCTGATCCCCTTACCTTTATAAGGTTCAGGCGGGTATACCCTGCGGATTACCGCAGCTAAATTACCCACTTGTTGCTTGTCAATACCCTTGACGATAACCTTAGTAGGGCTGGGCACTTCAATTTCAATGTTTTCCTGGGGTTCAAAGACCACAGGATGGGCAAACCCCATATTTAAAACCAGGTTATTTCCCTGCATGGCGGCCCTGTAGCCAACCCCTACCAGTTCAAGGCTTTGAGTGTAACCTTCGGTTACGCCTTTAACCATGTTGTCAATCAGGGTTCGGGTTAAGCCGTGCAAAGACCTATGTTCCGGTTTGTCAGTGGGACGCTTTACATAAAGCCATCCCTCTTCCTGTTCGATGATCATATCCCGGTGCAGCTCCTTAGAGAGCTCTCCCTTAGGTCCCTTTACTGTAATATGATTTCCCTTAAACTGTACCTGGACATTATCGGGTACAGCAACAGGTTTTTTACCGGTTCGTGACATCGGTAAACCTCCTCGCTATGCTACCAGATATAGCACAAAACTTCTCCGCCGGATCCGGTTTCCCGGGCCTGGCGGTCGCTCATCAACCCCTGGGAGGTAGAAATAACTGCTATTCCCAACCCACCCAGGACCTTGGGCAGTTCGTCCTTCTTTACATAAACCCTTAACCCAGGTTTACTAATCCGCTTTAAACCGCTGATAATTTTTTCCTGGTTGGGTCCGTACTTCAGGTGAACACGCAAAATACCCTGTTTATTATCCTTTATAAACTCATAATCCCTGATAAAGCCCTCCTGCTTTAAAATAGCGGCGATTGATTGCTTTACATTCGAAGCAGGGATTTCCACTGTTTTATGCCGAACATCGTTGGCGTTACGCACACGGGTCAGCATATCGGCAATTGGATCCGTCATCATTGGCAGTAATAACCTCCTCTCATTCTTCCATCATCTACCAGCTGGCTTTTTTAACCCCCGGAATTTTCCCTTCGTTGGCCAGATGACGAAAGCAAAGGCGGCACAGGCCGAATTTGCGCAAGTAAGCCCTTGAGCGGCCGCAAATATGACAGCGGTTGTAACCGCGGACTTTGAACTTAGGCTTTCTCTTAGCCTTAGCTATTAACGATTTCTTGGCCATCCTTACCCTCCTTAAATTAGCGCGATGCTTTATTTTATTAGGCCGCCCTGAAAGGCATACCTAAAAGGGTCAAAAGTTCGCGTGCTTCTTCATCAGTCTCGGCAGTAGTCACTATTGTGATGTCCATACCAAGGACTCTTTCTACTTGACTGTACTCAATTTCGGGGAAAATCAACTGTTCTTTAATGCCTATGGTAAAGTTGCCTCGCCCGTCAAAGGAATGCGGTGATATTCCCCGGAAGTCTCTGACCCTGGGTAAAGCAATACTAAAAAGCTTGTCCAGGAAATCATACATCCGGATACCACGCAGGGTCAGCTTACAGCCTATCGGGTTGCCCTCACGGACTTTAAAGCTGGCCACCGAGCGGCGTGCTCTGGTTATAATCGGCTTCTGGCCGGTTATGATCGAGAGGTCATTTACCGCTGCATCCAGTATTTTCGGGTTTTCTTTACCTTCACCCAGGCCCATATTTATAACAATTTTTTCGATGCGGGGCGCCTGCAGTTTATTCCTGTAGGCAAACCGTTCAACGAGCTCGGGCCTTACTTCTTCAAGGTACTTCTGTTTTAACCGTGACATATTTGCGCCTTAACCCTCCTTACTTATCCAGCGATTCGCCGCACTTTCGACATGCTCGAACCCGGCGGTCATCAGAAAGAGTTTTTTTCGCTACCCGGGTCGGCTTACTGCAGGCCGGGCAAACAACCATCACTCTTGAAGCCGGAAAATCAGCTTCCATCTCCCTGATTCCCCCCTGGGGAACCCTTTGAGTTGGCTTGGCATGTTTTTTAATGATATTTACTCCTTCCACCTTAACCCTGCCTTGACGGGGCTCAGTGGAAATAACTTTACCTTTTTTACCTTTATCTTTACCGGAAAGGACTAAAACTCTATCCCCCCGGCGTACGGGCATTTTTTTGTTTACCACCGGTTATTCGCCACCTCCATACTTAGAGAACTAAATTACTTCCGGTGCCAGGGAAACAATTTTCATAAAGTCCTTTTCCCTTAGCTCGCGGGCAACCGGACCAAAGATACGGGTCCCCCGCGGGTTGTTTAATTCATTAATAATAACTGCTGCATTCTCGTCAAAGTTAATATGCGAACCATCCCTGCGGTTAAGCCGGCTTTTTGTCCGCACAATAACAGCCCGGACAACATCACCTTTTTTTACGCCGCCTCCGGGAGTTGCTTCCTTAACCGAACCGACGAAAATATCGCCGATGCGGCCCGCTTTACGCTTTGAACCTCCCAGGACCCTGATACACAGGATCTTCTTCGCTCCCGAGTTATCAGCCACTTTTAAGACGGTTTCTGTTTGAATCATCGTTGCCTCTCCTTTCATCCTCTTCCCGACAGGCTTTTCGAAAAGAGAACCCTACAGCTTCGATTTTCGTATAATTTCCACCAGGCACCAGTTTTTATCCTTGCTCAGAGGCCTGGTTTCCATAATCTTTACTATATCGCCTACTCGGGATTCATTGTTTTCATCATGAAACTTATACTTTTTAGTCCTGCGAATAGTCTTGCCATACAAGGAGTGGTGAGTTTTCCTCTCCACCGCTACAACTCTTGTTTTATCCATTTTATCGCTGACCACACGACCGCTGCGGACTTTAGTTTTACTTGTCTCCAAACCAATGGGCCTCCCTTCCTATTTAAGCTCAGCTAAGGGCCCGTTCCCTGAGCACTGTTTTTACACGAGCAATATTACGGCGGACTTCTTTAATCTGCATTACATTATCCAGCTGACCGGTGGCTTGCTGGAAACGAAGGTTAAAAAGTTCTTCCTTCAGTTCTTTCACTTTGTTCTCCAGCTCCTGTTCATTTAGTTCATGGACTTCTTTCATTTTCATTCAGATACACCACCCGCTTCAGCTCTTTTAACAAACTTAGTTTTTATCGGCAGTTTGCTGGCTGCCAGACGCAAAGCCTCTTTAGCAACATCATCATTTACACCGGCCAATTCAAACATAATCCGGCCCGGTTTAACCACGGCTACCCAGTATTCTGGAGAACCTTTACCTTTACCCATCCGGGTTTCGGCAGGCTTCTCGGTTACCGGCTTATCGGGAAAAATGCAAATCCACACTTTACCTCCC
>SL_5KL_010_SEDDRAFT_10000748_pt1 | contig 20519 bp, 13 predicted proteins | sample SodLakKL_010_SED_FD_9118 | JGI IMG/M metagenome (IMG submission 9118)
CTTACATAGTCCAAGACATCGTATTCGCCGGTTTCAAGGTCCACTTCGACTTCGACGAAGCCGGCCATGAAAGGCGGCGGCGATTTCGTACCGTAGTAACTGCCGGTTGCGACAAGCTGTTTTTGATCTTCGTTGTAGTAAAGACGGTTGGAAAGGTCGGAAAGGGTAATCTTGTCGTCTTCACCTTTGACGCGGAACACCTCGCCGTCAAATTCGATTCTTTCGATGTCGACTTCCAGCGAGCGCGCCGCTTCGGCGATGACCATCGAGCGCATCTCTTTCGCCGCTTTCAACACGGCGTTTCCGGAAACGTAGGTGGTGCTCGATGCATACGCGCCGGGGTCGAAGGGCGTTAGGTCTGTGTCGGAAGAATAGACGATGACTTTCGAAACGTCGACGCCGAGCTGTTCGGCCGCAATTTGGGCGAGGATGGTGTCGCTGCCCTGGCCGATTTCCGTCGCGCCGACCATCAGGTTGTAAAAGCCGTCGTCGTTCAATTTCAAAATGGCCGCGCCCATATCGATATAGGGGATGCCGCTGCCTTGCATGGCGATGGCGCCGCCGATGCTGCGGACTTTATGATCGCTTACTTTGCGTTTTGGGTATTTGTTTTTGTAGTCGATCAGCTCCATGCCGCGTTTGACGCAGTAGTCGAGCTTGCAGCTGTCCATGTTCATCGCGGTGCCCTCGGTGCCTTCGCCCATGATTTCAAAAATCGGTGACGTCTCGTTTTCGAGAATCATGTTCTTTTGGCGAAGTTCCATCGGATCCATGCCAAGTTTTTCCGCAAGCATGTCGACGATGGATTCTAGGGCGTAGTTGCCTTGAATCGCGCCGTATCCACGGAAGGCGCCTGAAGAGACGGTGTTGGTGTAGACAACGTCTCCGTGAAAACGGACGGAATCGACTTTGTTGTAAAGGGGCAGCACTTTCGAACCGGTCACCATGAAGACGGTCAAAGCGTGTTCACCGTACGCGCCGGTGTCGGAAAGGCCGTAGCAGTCGATGCCGGTGATTTTTCCGTCTTTGGTCGCGCCGATTTTCATATCGAGGCGCATCGGATGGCGCGTGCAGGAAGATTCGAACACTTCCTTGCGGGTATAGGTAAGTTTGGATGGCTTGCCTGTCCTTTTGGTGATTGCCGCGGCTAGCATTTCGCCATGAATGGCTTGTTTGCCGCCGAAGCCTCCGCCGACTCGGGGCTTGATCACCCGAATTTTGCTCAGGGGAATCTCCAACGTCTGCGAGAGAATCCTGCGCACGTGAAAAGGCGTCTGCGTGGCCGAATACAACACCAGTCGGTCTTGGTAGTCGATATGCGCATTGACGGTGTGTGGTTCCAACATCACATGCGCCTGCGCTTGTGTGTAGAACGACTCTTCCACCACAACGTCGCTTTCTTTCAAGGTTTTCTCCACGTCGCCGACTTCCATCGAATAGGCGGCGGCAACATTCTTTTTCGGGTCGAAACCGATGGGAAACATTTCGTAGATGTCTTCTTCTGGATGAATGATCGATTCGTGCCCTTTGGCTTGTTCGAAATCAAGGACGGGCGTCAATTTCTCGTATTCCACCTCAATCAGGCTTAACGCCTCGAGGGCGGTCGCTTCGTCGACGGCCGCAACGGCGGCGACTTCGTCACCGACATAGCGTACGTATTCGTCCAAAGGGAACTTGTCGTGCGGCGAAGGCTCGGGATAGCCTTGGCCGGCACGTGTATAGGCGTTTCTCTTGAAATCCTTGTGGGTCAACACGATTTCGACACCCGCTAGTTCTTCCGCTTTCTTGGTGTCTATGGAGACGATTTTCGCAAACGCGTGCGGGCTTCTCAACACTTTGATGATCAGCGAATCTTTTAAAGCGAGGTCGTCGGTGAATGCCGGACGGCCCATCATAATGCCTTTTCCGTCGATGGACGGGGTTTTTACGTTGACGGCTTTGAAGGATTTACTCATCGCTATCACCCAAATATTTTTTGATGGCTTGGTGTTGGGCCTGATAACCCGTGCAACGGCACAAGTGGCCCACTAGGTAGTGGCGCAGGGTTTCGTCGGTGATGCCTTTTCCGCTTTTTTGCAAGGCGTATACGCTTAAGGCAATGCCGGAATTGCAAAACCCGCATTGGTCGGCGCCGGTTTCGCCGAAATGCTCGCTCAGCTTTTCGGCGTGTTTGGGGATGCCTTCAACCGTGGTGATGGTCTTCCCATCAGCGCGGACGCTCAAGTAGGCGCAAGAGGGTACGGGTTGGTCGTCGACCAAAATCGTGCACACGCCGCAACTTGTCGTGTCGCATCCGCGACGGACGCTTAAGTAGTTGTAACGGCGGAGCGTGTCGACTAGATATTCGTCGGGTTGAACGTCCAAAACGCGTTTCATGCCGTTGATGGTGGCGTTAACTTTCACAGTCTCTCACCTCTTTCAACCCGCGCTTGGTGTAGACGTAGGCGAGTTCTTCCCTGTATTCTTGCGATGCTCTGGGGTTTTGGCCGAACTTCACGTTTTTGCGTACCAATTTTGCGGCGTGTTCAAGGTCTTCGTCGCGCAAGGATTTTTTGCCGTTCACATACGCCATCGCTTCTTCGGAGAGGGTCGCTACGCTCGGACGCGATCCGAGGACGATGCGGTACTGATCGTCTATTTTGGTGATGGCAACGTTTAGAACCGCAAAATCGAGCGGCGTCTTGGCGACCTTTTTGAAATACCCGGTTCCTGCAGTTTTCGGAAGCACGACTTTTTCGAGCACGTCATCGGTACGCCCCTTCTGCGAGAGAAACTCTGGCAAGGTCGTTTCGCCTTGTTTGTAGAACACCAATTTCGTGTTCATGGCAAGCAATGGCGTCAACACGTCGGAAAAACCATATTTTCCGACCACACTGCCGCCGACGGTGACAAGATTGCGCAGCGAAACGCCCATGATTTGCGACACGGCTTGTGGCAAAATGCCCTTGCAAATCTTCATGAGGGCTTCGCTTTCGACAATCTTCTGTAGCGGCGTCATGCTGCCGATTTCTACGGCGTTGTCGGTCTCCTTGATGTAATCGAGCGGCAAATCGCTCAAATCGACGGCCTTTTCGATGGTCCGGCTGGAAAGCTTGAGCCATCCGCCACCGGCGACGATGGCGTTGTTGCGGCTTTCGGTCAAGACTTCGTAGGCGTCTTGCAGCGAAGTTGCCAAGTGATAGTTCTTGATTTTCACACGCTTGTGCCCCTTTCAATATCGTTTCGTAGTTTTTTGTAATCGGTCATGGTATCGACGTCTTTTAGGATGCCTTCATCGTCGATATCCACAACCGTGAGTGGGTAGTTGTCACGGAACGCTTTGAGATTGTCGGTTTTGTCGCGCTTAAGCAAAGGGTCGCGCAATGTTTGGTCCAAATAGAGAGGATGACCTTTGCGGCCTTTATACGCAGGCACGCGCACCTTGCCCCTTGCTTTTTTCAACGCTTCATACGTTGAAGGTTTGATTAAGGGAATGTCGCCCGGAACGATGAACACGTCTCCTTTTGTCGCTTCCATGCCCTTTTGCACGGAGGTGAACATGCCCTCGGGATAATCGGGGTTGTACACCACTTCGCAGTTGGGTTTTCCATCAAAGAGGCGGGCGATTTCCTCGTGATGGTGTCCGGCGACAACGACGATGCGTGAGACATGCGGCGCCATCGCATTCGCGGTGCAAAGAATCAGCGGAACGCCATCAATCGTCAACGCCATCTTGTTTTCGCCGGTCCGGCGGGAATACCCACCGGCCAAAATGATGCCCTCAATCATATATTTACCCTCATCATAATCCGCTTAAAAACAACGGTTCTTCACTTTGATTAACTTTATATTTTACCATAAAGAAAACGTTTTTTCCATAGCGCAAAGGGAAAAAGCCCTTATCTATAATGATTATTTTGTGTGCGCAACAATCAAAATGAATGTGAAGCGTCGAAAAACAATCAAACGTTTGAGAAGAAGTCATTGCACATCCCTCGCCGTAATGAACCGGCGTTTCGCATACAAAAAAGGATTTGAGGAGACGACCTCAAACCCTAGTGAAAGCAATTGGCGGAGGGGAGGGGATTTGAACCCCTGCGACGCGTTAACGCCCTACTAGCTTTCCAAGCCAGCCCCTTCAGCCACTTGGGTACCCCTCCAATATCTATTCGTGTGAGACGTAGTCGTCGGGTTTCAACGATGCGAGAGCTTCCGGCAAAAACGCGATGAGGTCGGAAGCCACCATGCCTTCTTCGCCGAATGTTTCAGCGGCGTATTCGCCGGCGAGTCCGTGAACGTATGTGCCGATTTTCGCCGCCTCAAGCGGCGGATGGGCGTGCATGAAACGTGCGATGACGCCGGATAAAACATCGCCGCTGCCGGCAGTGGCCATGCCAGGGTGGCCTTTGAGGTTGAAATACTGAACGTCTTCATTCGCGATGATTGTGCAAGGCCCCTTGAGGACGACAGTCACGTTGTAGCGAGCGATCAGGCTGTTGACGTAATAAAGCGGATTGCGCATGACTTGTCCGGGCGCGACGTCAAAGAGTCTCGCCATTTCACCCACATGCGGCGTCAACACTGCGTGTTCGCACCGCTCAATCGTCGGCATGATGTCTTTGAAGACTTTCAATCCGTCGGCGTCGATGACAACGGGGATATCGTTTTCAAGGATGCGCTTTAGAATCTCGACGTTCGCCGGTTCCGCTTCGCCCATCCCCGGACCGAAGACAACCGCCGTAGTTCTTGGGAGCAGTTCTTCAAAATCGTCGGCGTGTTCATAAGGCATGGACAAAACTTCTGAAAGTTGCGGCGTGCGCTGATTGTAAAATCGCTTCGGCAGGGCAAGGCGTGAAAGCCCTCCGCCCGCGCGCAACACCGCTTCCGCCGACAAGTTCGGTGCGCCCATCATGCCTTGATGGCCGCCGATGGTGAGCACGCTGCCGTAATGATACTTGTGGGTGTGGTGCTTCCGCCAGGGAATTGCGTTTTTGAGCAGCGCATCGGAAAGCAGGAAACGGTTGGCGAAACTCTCGTCCTGCAAGATGCCGGCGTCAAGTCGAACCAACTCTCCTGAATAGTCTAACGCATCTTGCAAAAGATTTCCAGTCTTAAAGTTTTGTATGGAAACCGTATGGTCGGCACGGACGGCATGCTTTTCCTTCAATCCGTTTTCGGCGTTGATGCCCGAGGGGATGTCGACGCTGATGACGAAGCCGTTTTGCCGGTTGATCCACCGGATAACGTCGGCGTATACACCCTCGATTTCGCGGTCAAGACCGATGCCGAAAAGCGCGTCGACAAACACGGCCTTCTTGGGAATGTCGGGCAAAGCGGCAACGTCGTCGCCGCCTTCAAGACGGAGGATGCGTTCCTTGGCGATGGCGGTGTTTTCAAGCATCGCTCTCGTCTCTTCGCTCATTGAGGATTCGTCGCCCACAAGGACAAGGCGGACGTTATGGCCGTCTTCGATCAGTTTCTTGCCTAGACCAATCCCGTCGCCGCCGTTGTTGCCGCTTCCGGCAAACACGAAAACCTTGTCTTCTTTGTCGATGAGCTTGCGCTTGCGGACGTGTTCATACATCGCATCCACCACTTGCTCCATCAGCTGAAGCGACGATATGCGTTTTTCTTTCATGGTCTTCTTGTCCAAAATCCGCATTTCATCAGGCGTCAAAATGGGCATGTCCATGCTAACACCACCTATTTTGTTCCAAAAAGTCGGTCGCCGGCGTCGCCTAGACCTGGAACAATATATTTGTCTTCGTTCAAACGTTCATCGAGTGAAGCCAAATACACCTTCACATCGGGACAATGCTTCTCGACAAAGGCAAGGCCTTCCGGACAACCTACGATGCCGACATAACGGATGTCCTTTGCGCCTCGTTCTTTCAAAATCTCAACCGAAGCTTTCAAAGTGCCGCCGGTGGCTAACATGGGGTCCAAAAGCAACACAAGCGAATTTTCCAGATTGTTCGGAAGTTTCGCGTAATAGCGGTTCGGCGAAGCGTCGTCGCCGCCGCGATAAAGTCCGATATGTCCCACTCTTGCATGAGGAATGAGCAATTGTACCGCATCGACCATGCCGAGGCCGGCGCGGAGAATCGGGACAATGACGACATCTTGGGCCAATACTTCGCACGTCGTTTTTGAAAGCGGCGTTTCGACTTCTTGCGCTTTGGTTTTCAAGTCCTTGGTGACTTCGTAGCACATCAAACCTGCGAGTTCGTTTGTCGTTTCGCGAAAGAGCTGCATCTCGGTGTTCTTGTCACGAAGTTTTGCGACCTTGTTTTTGATCAAGGGATGATCGTAAATTACCGGTTCCATGGTATCGCCCCCAATGGTATGCTAGGTTTATTATAATCATTAGAACCTTCAATAACAAGAGTTCTATGCAATGCGCAGGAAAAAACCGGCTAGTTTTGCCGGTGTCGATTATACAGTTCGTAAATCTCTGAAGCGAGTTCTTCAAGCGTTTTGTAGCCGGTTTCGACGACGCAGTCGATGTGGTTCAAGTTGTAGCGGTTGAAATGCATGTCGTCGGTCTCCAAGCGTTTTTCAATGTCGTCGAGGGAATCGCCGCGGGCGATCATTCTTTGGGCGCGGATGGATTTTGGCGTCTCAAGAAGGAAGAACACCGCTTGTCCGTTCAATTTCTCATGGATGGCGTTTGCGCCTTTCGGGTCGACAATCAGCACTCTCTCCGGGCGGATTTCGCTAAACGCCGTTCCGTAATAATGGCCGTTGTAGGTGGCGGTTTCGACAAACTCCTCCCGGGAGCGTTTGCGCAAAAATTCGCCTTCCGTTAAAAAATGGTAATCAACACCATCTTCTTCGCCGGAGCGTTTCGGACGCGTTGTGTAGGTTACCATTTTTTTAAAGCCGTATTGTTGGATGAGAATTTTTGCGATTTCGGTCTTGCCGCTCGCACTAGCGCCAATCATTATCAACATAGGCCCACCTCGCGGTGTCTTAATTCTACCAAAAATCCTTGCATAAGTGAAGCGGTTTTCAGGACATTTCTTTACGCGTTTTTTTTAGGCGAGTTTCAAAAACACGAGCTTGTCGGCGGCTTCAAGAGTGATCGGTGTCTTGGAGAGGTCTCCCGAAAACAGTTGAACGTCCTCACCAAAAATGGCGCCAATCGGAATCGCTTTTTTACCATACGCTTCGTAAAGGGTAACCACCATGGCTTTGACGCTTTCAAAACGCTTGGGAAAGGAAGCGTCCAATATCGCGCCTGCATCTTCAATGTGCACGCTCTCTTCTTCTTTTCCGCTTTCATGCGGTTCGATTGTCAACAAATCGTCGTAAAACTGCTCGGTTTCCGGGAAAATGGCGAGTTTGCTCAAAAGAAGCGAAATGATTTTGTTGCTGATGATGGTGTTTTCGATGTTGAAATCCTTGATGAGCGGGTCGTTTTTCGGATCGAGCAGTTCGACAATGATGCGGACATCGTCGCGTTTAAGATGGGTCTCGATGTATAAAAGGTTGTCGATGACGTTCGCGTCGTGTTTGTTGACGTCCTCGTGTTCTTCGCTTAAAAGCAAAATCGTCGCGGGACGATTTTTTTCGTCGAGTTCTTCAAGCAATTCGTCGAGTTTCTCTTTTTCCCGGTAAGACGATTGGAAAGAGCTTCCGTGCAGACGTTCGTACGCCGCAAGGGATTCTGCGATGAAACGGCGTTTGTTGTTGTCGCCGACGATGTAGACGTCGCGGACGATTTTTTCGTGGAAAGGCTTCACTTTCAAAGGTTCCACCTCAACGTTCAACCTATCGTCTCGCAAGTTCTTCGCCGCGTTGTCGGGCGCTAGGACGTAGAGGTGTTCTTGCGTTTCTTCTAGCGGAATCGTATGGGTGTGCACGCGCAGGCATTCCTCAAAAGACACCCCTTCAAGCGTGTACACTTCCGCCCCACGAAAAGAGAACATCTCCAAATAGACATCCTCGATGTCTTTTTGCATGATGGTTTGAGCCATGATTTGCCCCAACCGCCGGTCGAAACAAATCGGGATGAGCCGGTAGCTTTTCAAAGACGCGACCGAGCGGTTGATGGTCCGGATTTTCTCTTTCGATTCAAACGCCTTGATTTCCGCGACAATCGGAATTTGCCGTGAAAGGCCCAAATGGCCGATGCTCAAAAGAATCTTGATGACGTTCAAATCGCTTTGTCCAAGACCCTCTCCGGGGGCGACCGTCTGTTCCTTGTTCATGACAATGACCGTATCGCAAGTGTCGACACTGCTTTCAAGAAGCTCCGCTTTCGAGAGAGGGTTGCCGCTTTTGACAAGCACATCGAAGTGTTTCAGCGCGTCTTTCTTGCCCTTTTTCTGCAAAGCGCTGCGCAAGGCAAGTTCGGCCACGTGCTTGTCCACTTCCGCCAAAATCAACACTTTGATTTGGCGGCTTTTGACATACAACAAATCCGAGACAAGTTCCGGGACTTTGCTGTTCCAGTTCAAAATCAAGATGTGGTTTTGCAAATACACCTTTCCGGATGTCGTTCTTTTCTTGTCGAAATAATCCTTGATGGCGTTCGTGGCGAGAGCGATGATTGTCCCTGTAAACAAGACCAACCCCGTAATCAGCACCAACACCGCCAAAAAGAGCGTAGAAGGCTGTTCGAGTTCCAAGATGGCATTCGGCGTCAAGAGCCACATCACACTGCCGTGGGCAAACGCGTCGATAAAGTTGGTGAACGAGTCATCGATAATCATGGCCACTATCGCCGCAATCACCAAAATTGCCACGTTAATCATCAACATCGTCATAATCACAAAAAGCCGCGGCGTTTTGTGTGTTTTGACGCTTATCGCGCTCCGCGCGTTCGCCAATGTTTTTTTCAGTTTTTTCATTCTTTCCCCCGTAATCGTATTCTTGTTTTTATGTCTTAAGAAAATTCTGTCGTCTTCGTTTTCAATTGCGTTGCATATGCTTGTTCAAAACCGTATAATAGTATATAGCAAAGCCATAAATGAGGTGGATGCCATGAAAGGCACAAAACTGGATACCGTTTCTTTGAAAAACGGAGAAACACTGGCCTACCGCAAGCGTGAAGGCGGCGAAAAGACAATCGTCCTCTTGCACGGGAATCTCTCTTCTTCGGTCAACTGGGACTTGCTCTTCGAGCATTTGAGCGAAGAGTTCACCATTTACGCGCCGGATTTCCGCGGATGCGGAGATTCGACGTACAACGAAAAGATTACCAGTGTCGAAGCGTTTGCCGACGACATCAAGCAATTCGCCGATGCGCTCAAACTGAAACGTTTCCATCTGTCGGGATGGTCCTTCGGCGCCGCCGTGGCGATGCGTTTGGCCATCGTCCACCCCGAATACGTCGAACGAATGGTGCTTCTCTCTTCGGCAAGCCTGCACGGCCACCCCATCAAAAAAAGCGTCTTTTTTGGCTTGGTGCGCTCCAAAAGCTACATCCAATCGCTTGAGGAGATGGAAAAGTTCGTCCGTCCCTTGCGGCGGATCCAGGGCAAGAACAACCCCATCACGCTCAAACGCGTGCTCAACTCCACCTTCTACACCAAGGACAAACCCCACGACCGGCGCTATGAGCAATACATCGAAGCGCTCAAAAAGCAACGAAACATCGCCGAAATTCATTACGCCCTTTCAAGATTCAACCTCTCAGACCAGCCCAACGGTGTCGTAGAAGGCACAAGTGACGCTTCCAAAATTCATCAGCCCACCTTGTTCATCCACGGCAAGGACGACAAAGTCGTCCCCGCTTCCACCGCCCATGAAAACCAAAAGGCCATCGGCGACAACGCCAAGGTGGAAATCCTCGATTTATCGGGGCATTGTCCACTGGTGGATGAAATACGCAGGGTGCGCGAGTTGTACAGCGATTTTCTAAGGTAAAAAAACGACGGTTTCCGTCGTTTTTTTATGAGCCGGCTTCTTGCTCCCGGCGGTTTCGCTTGGGAAGCGGCAAGAGCGGGTTCGTGTTCTTCACATAATCGGCGTATTCTTCTTTGCGGGAGAGCATCCGTTTTTCCATCAGCGGAATGCTGACGACCAAGAACATCAAAAGGTTCAAAACCGCGCCGAGGCCTGAATACACATACCCTTCAACGGCGCCGAGCATCATGACATAGACGCCGAACCACATCAAGATTTCGCCAAAATAATTCGGATGGCGCGAATATTGCCATAGACCGTTCATGTTCACGCCGCGTTCACCGCGTTTTTTAAAGCGATGCATCTGCACATCGGAAACCAGCTGAATCGTCGCCGCGGCGACCGACATCAACGCACCAAGCACAACCACCAACGAAACCGTCTCCGCGTTTTGCAAAAACAAAAACGCCGGCACCATGACCATATACACCACCATCGTCGGCATCAAGTGGATGCCGAAGAGATTCACAAGCGGCCAAGCTTTCGGAAACTTGCTTCTGAAATATCCGTAGCGCCAATCCTCTTCATGGAGACCTTTGAACGTATATGCCCAATTGAGCGTAAGTCGGATTCCCCAAAACGCCAGCACAAACAGCATGAGCAATGTCGCCGGGTTCAAACGCTCCACGAAAAACACGGCCATCACCAAAGGCGCCACGCTCCAATACGGGTCGTAGACCGACGAATTTTTCAATAGCGTGCTGAAGGCGTAGACGAACACCGTCGCCGCCAAATCGGCGATGAGCACAACAGCGAAAAGCGATTCAATCGGCAGCAACGCCGCCACGCCCAAAGCCACAAAAAACGCCAACACATACACCGTTAAAATAACCAAATACCCTTTTGTCCTTGCCATTCCATCCTCCTACACACTTTATGATTATGTTAATGATTAACTTATTCATGCGTGGTGCGTACATATAAAGGCGTGTACTGAACGCCATTTGAACCGAACTCCGAAAGCATCAGCGAAAGCGACACCGCCTTGGTCTCAAACGGAGAGAATTTCCGCCGCAATACATCGTGCAACGTTTTGTCCAGTTTCACTTTCCGCCCCAAGGTGATGTGCGGCTTGAACAAACGCGCATCAAGCGCAAATCCGCGTTGTTCAAGCTCGTCTTTCAAACGGCGGTGTAAAGCGGAAAGAAGAGAATGCTCGCGAATGCCGACCCAGTAGGTTTTCCCGGGGCGGCGCGGGTTGAAGGTGCCGATCTCTTCAAGCGTGAGCGTAAGGCTTGGAACACTGAGCGCCTGAAGCGCCTCTTTGACGGAATCCACCTTTTCCGGCTCTACTTCGCCCAAAAAGACCATCGTCGCGTGCAAGTTTTCCGTTTTGACGATGTTCCCCGCTTCGGCGTGTTTTTTCAAAAAGTCCGCATAGGCAGAAAGCGCATCTTTCGTTTTCGCGTCAAAATCCAACGAGATGAACAGACGCATGCAATCACCCTTTCACGTCTTCCATTATATCACGTACCACAAAAAAAGGACGTCATTTTTTTGACGTCCTTTTGATTCGAAATTATGTGATGGTGTCGATGACGTAGAGCGCGCCTTCTTTGGTGAGGAAAGTGCCGGAATCTTCGTTCATGTAGTGCTCGTCGTCGATTTCATTGGTGGTTACAGCCAGGTATGCATCTTCTAAATCCTCGGTCATGAATTCGCGGACGATCATCGATTCGAGCACGGTTTCGCGGTCCTCTTCGTCGAGATTGAGTATGGTGTTGTAGTCAAGGGTGACGTTGGTGAAGTCCGCGGCGCCTCCGCCGAGGATCTCGGCGGCGATGATGAAGGCCACGATTTCGTCTTTGATGAGGATGTCGGTTTCGTCGTATTCGTCTTTGAGCGCGGTCGCGCCGTCACCATAGTCGGGGATGTTGTTTTCGACGTCATCGTTCGCTTGCATCATGTCGTCAAGCGTGATGTGAATCGAGCCGCTTTCTAAGAGATCGTACAGTTCGGCTTCCGTGAGTCCTTGAATGACCGTCGGGTCGAGGTCGTCTTCGAAGGAGTCGATGTTGAGCGTTTCAAGCGCCATAAGCAGCGAACGCAGCTCTTCTTTTTCGATTTGTTCTTCGTCGATGCCGTCGACAACGACGGTTTCACGGAAGTACGCCGTCACGATTAATGGAGTCTCGTTGTCGGGCGAAGGCGTATCTTCTTCGGCGAATTCTAAGATGTTGTCGGAAATCGTCGCTTGCAAGGTCTCGGAGTTCAACACGGTTTCATAATCGTCTTCTCCGGCGTTGAAGATGGTGGCTGGGGAGAAGTCGAGGTTCTCAAGGTCGGTGAGCTCGAGCTGGTCGAGAGCGAGAAGAATGTTTTTCATCTCTTCTTTCTCTTCGTTTTCGACATAGGTGAAGTCGGGATTGTCGTCACGGTCGTCGGTGTCGACGCGCACTGCGTCCGGGATGATTAAGAGGCCGCCGGTGTCGTCGAACATCTTTTGCGACAAGGTCGCTTGCAAGATGGACGATTCAAGCAAGGTGTCAATGTTCTCTTCTTCTTCAAAGAGCGTAGTCAAGGAAATCTCGCCGTCATAGGTTTGGATGTCGTCGACGCCCAACATGTCAAGCGCGTAAATCATGTTCGAAATTTCGATGCGGCGCACATATTCGAATTCGGTGTCGATGTCCAAGAAGTTGGCGTCTTCGTCAAAACCGATCAAACGTCGCAAGACGGTGGTGTTGTTTTCCGCACGATGCGGCACGCGGATGGTGTCGAGGTCGTGAAGTTCCGTCAACTGTTCGCTGATGGTGGCGTGGATGATGTGCGAGGCGAGGACGTCGTCAACTTGGTCGTTGGCGACGATGTCGGAAAGCGAGATGGAGCCGTCGAAGTTTTGCACGTCGTCGATGCCGATGATGTTCATGACCACAATCAACTGGTCGACTTCGTCGAAGACCACGTATTCGTAGTGGGTGCCTTCGGCCACGTCGCCCGTATAGATGCGGAGGGCGATTTCCATCATGTCCGCCGGCGGGGTGAGGTAGGATTCATAATGCGGTACGGCGATGTCGCCGTTGTCGTCAAGGTCGAAAAGCTGGCGGGAGATGGTGCCGTGCAGGATGGAGGAGTTGAGGACGTCCGCACGGTTGTCTTCGTAAGTGGCCGGGTCGGGGTCGTCAAGAACGTCTAAGGAGATGGTGCCGGTGAAATCGTCGATGTCGTCAAGTTCGAGCGTGATCATCGCAATGATGACGTAGTCAAGTTCTTCGGCAATGATGTATTCGAAGTCCGTATTGTCGCCGCTGTCGCCGACAGTCTTGCGGACCAAGGCGTCGTCGTGGCGGTTGTAGTGCGGCACATCGAGGGTTCCGGCCGCTTCAAGGTCGAAGAGCTGGTCGGTCATCGTCGCTTGGAGCATCGCCGAGGCGAGGACGGTCTCGCGGTTGGTGTCGAGTTCGAGGTTGGCAAAGGCGACCGTACCGTCAAAGTTCTCAATGTCGGTCACTTCAAGGATGATCAAAGATTGAATGATGATGTCGAGTTCCGCCGTCAGCACGTATTCGAACTCCGTGCCCGCGCCGGCGTCGCCGACGGTTTTGCGGACCCAATTGGCTTCATCGGCCGGGTCGTCGTCGTAGGTTTCACGATAATGCGGCAAACTGACGGTTCCGCCCGCTTCAAGGTCAAAGAGCTGGTCGGTCATCGTCGCTTGGATGATGGCCGAGGCGAGCACGCGCGAACGGTTGGTCTCATCGTCAAGGTTTGCAAATTCGACGGTGCCCACAAAGTCGTCGATGTCGGTGATGTCAAGGGCAAGCATCGCGAGAATGATCGCGTCGATCTCGGCGCTCAATATATATTCGAAGCGCGTGTCGCCATCGTCAAAGCGTCCGTCTTCTTCCAAGCCGATGGTCTTGCGCACCCAAGTGTTTTCATCATCCGGGTCGCCGTCGTCGTAGGTTTCACGGTAATGAGGAATCACGACGTTGCCGTCGGTTTCTTGTTCTGTGAGCTGGTCGGTGATGGTCGCTTGCAACACGGCCGAAGCCGTCACGTCGTCGCGGCGGTTGTCGTCGTCAAGCAACGACAAATCCACCGTGCCGTCGAAGGTGTCGATGTCGGTGATGTCAAGCGCAAGCATCGCGAGAATGATTGCGTCGAGTTCGCTTGTCAGGATGTATTCAAAGCGCGTGTCGCCGTCGTCGAAACGGTTGTCCGTTTCAAGACCGATGCCTTTTCGCACCCAGGTGGTTTCATCGTCGGGGTCGCCGTTATAAGTTTCGTTGTAGTAGGGCACGTTCAAGTTCTCAAGCGTTTCTTGTTCGTAAATCTTATCGGTGATGGTCGCTTGCAACACGGCAGAAGCGAGCACGTCGCTACGTTTGTCTCCGTCTTCCAACAAGCCCAAATCCACGGTGCCGTCAAACGCGTCAATATCGGTGATGTCGAGCGCGATCATCGCCAAAATGATGGCGTCGAGTTCGCCCGTCAGGATGTATTCGAACCGCGTGTCGATATCGTCGAAACGGTTGTCCGTTTCAAGTCCGATGTTCTTTCGTACCCAATGGTCTTCGTCGTCGGGGTCGCCGTCATAGCTTTCGGTGTAATGAGGCACGACAACGTTGCCGTCGGTTTCTTGTTCATAGAGCTGGTCGGTGATGGTCGCTTGCAACACGGCCGAAGAAAGGACATGGCCGCGTTTCGTGTCGTCTTCCAACAAGCCCAAATCGACGTTGCCGTCAAAGTCGCCGACGTCGGTGATGTCAAGCGCGATCATCGACAAGATGATGGCGTCGAGTTCACCCGTCAGAATGTATTCAAAGCGCGTGTCGGCATCATCGAAACGGTTGTCCGTCTCAAGACCGATGCTTTTGCGCACCCAGACGCTTTCGTCGTCAGGGTCGCCGTTGAAGCTTTCGGTGTAGTAAGGCACGATGACGTTGCCGTCGCTTTCCTGTTCAAAGAGCTGGTCGGTGATGGTGGCCTGCAGCACGGCCGAAGAGAGTACGTGCCCGCGCTTGGTGTCGTCGTCAAGCACGCTCAAATCCACATCGCCGTCGAATTCGCCGACATCGGTGATATCAAGGGCGATCATCGCCAAAATGATGGCGTCGAGTTCGTAGCTGGCGACGTATTCGAAATCCGTCTCGTCGCCCTCGTCGCCGACTTTGAGGCGGATGAAGGTGTCGTCGTCTTCGGCCAAGTAAGGAACCACAATGGTCGAATCGACTTCTTGCTCCTGGTCGAAGATTTGCTTGGAGATGGTCGCTTGCAAAATGGAGGAAGAAAGAACGTCGGCGCGTTTTTCGTCGTCGGAGAGTTCCGCTAGGTCCACGTCGCCGTCAAAATCGTCAAGGTCGAGCATATCTAAAGCGATAAGCGCCAACAAGACATTGTCAAGTTCGCGGGCCAAGACGTATTCGAACTCGGTGCCGTTGCCGGCTTCTCCGACGGTTTTGCGGACCCAGGTGTCTTCATCGTCCGCTTCGGCGGGATCGTAGAGTTCGGTAAAATACGGCACGACCACCGTTCCGTCGTCTTCAAGGTCGATCAATTGTTTGGAAATGGTCGCTTGCAAAATGGCGGAGGCGAGGACGTCGTTGCGGTTGTCTTCGTCTTCCAAACGCTCCAGGTCGAACTCGCCGTCAAAATCTTCAAAGTCCAGCAAGTCCATGGCAATCAGCGCGACCAAAACGTTGTCGAGTTCGTCGCGGAGAATGTATTCGAACTCCGTTCCATCGCCGCTGTCGCCGACAGTTTTACGGACCCAGGTGTCTTCGTCGTCGGGGTCGGCGGGGTCGTAGGTTTCGCGATAATGGGGAATCGCAACGGTTTCATCCTCGTCCAAATCAAAGAGTTGTTTGGAGATGGTCGCTTGCAGAATGGATGATGCGAGCACTTTTTCCCTATTGTCTCCGTCTTCAAGGTTTTCCAAATTGATGTCGGGGTCGAAATCGTCAAAGTCGTCAAAATCGCCAAGCAAGTCGATCGCTTCGATTAAGTTTACTAACTCGTCTTTCAAGATGTACTCAAAATCGGTGCCTTCTCCCGTGTCGCCGACGGTAATCCGTATCGCGAGCTCTTCTTGTGAGAGGTGAGGAACAACCAAAACGTCTTCGTCGGGGTCGTCGCTCATATCGATCAACTGCTTGGATACCGTCGCGTGCAAAATGGCCGAATCAAGCAAGACGTCGATGTTGTCGGTAATCTTCTCAAGGCCGATAGCCTCAATCTCGTCAAAATCGCTCAAATCCAACGCCAAAACACCGCGTAAAAGATTGGTGAACTCGGCGCGGCTGATGTATTCTATATCGTCTTCAACGTCCAAATAACGCACTTCCGTGCCTTCAATGTCATAATGAGGAACGCTCAAGAATTCGTCGGCGCCTTGGTCTTCCATCATTTCAAGGAGGGTGGTCGACAAGGTGGCGTGCAAAATGTCGGAGGCCAAAAGCGTGTCCGATTTCGTTTCATCGAGAACGGTGGAATCTTCTTCCGTGCCCAAGCTGCCCAAGATGGCGGAGTCGATTTCGTCAAAATCCAAATCGTCGAGTTCCAGCACCATCACCGCGTCGTAAATCTTGCGGATTTCGGCGCGGTTCACGACGTCCTTGCTCACATCGTCCACAAAAATGGAAGCCTTCGCAACGGAAGGAATCGTAAGCATATCCTCGCCGAGTTCCATGATTTGGTTTCCGGCGGTATGGGCGAGGATGTCCGAAGCCATAAGCGCATCGAAGGCTTGTTCGTCAATGTTAAGGGCGTCCTCGACGCGAAAATCGTCAAAATCCATGTCGCTTGCCACACGCATCAATTCGTTCACCGCAAGCAAGAGATAACGCAGTTCGCCGTTTTCTAAGATGGTTTCGTCATCGTCGTCGAGTTCGTCGAACCACATGATGTCGTCGTGCACGACAAGAATGTCGAGCGCCTCAAAATCGCCGGCGCCTGATAGGATGTTCTTGAGCGCATGAGAAATCAACAGCGAATCGAGCGCGACGGTGGTGTCCATGCCCGAAAGGGTTTGGAAGAGAACGTTGATGTCGCCGTCTTGAAGCTGGCCAATGGTCACACCGGTGTCGACGACTTCGGCGATCAACGCGCCAAAGGCTTTGAATTCTTTCTCCCATTCAAGGCCTTCGGGCACCGTCACCACGGCTTGAATGTTCTCACCGGCCGCTTCCAAAATCGGTTCAATGGCCACCCAGGCGGACAGCGTAACCAGTTTGGACTCGGACAAATGGCCGAACAAGTCACGGATGTCGTCGCCCTCCAAAGTCACCGTCTCCAAGTCAGGGTCGTCTTCCAAGAGCCCGGCGTGGTAGACGATGTCGAAAGCGAGCGCGGCCACCGCGCCAAGCTGCGCAACCTCTTGGTCCCATTCAATTTCATAGAGTTCTTCTTGTACGTTTTCAGGCAAGTCCACATCGTAAAAATCCGCACCAATTTCAACGCCGAGCGGAATAATGGCGGTGAACAGGTCGGATTCTGAAAGCTTGTTGAAAACGGCGCGAATGTCGTCGCCTCTCACGTCGGCAAAGTCGTTCGATTCCATGTATTCGTTGCCCAACACCATGCCCGTGATTTCGGCCATGATGGACATTTCTTTGCGGAAGGAGATTTGCCGCTCCCGGTATTCAAAAGAATAGATCATGTCGAACAAATATAGATGCAGCGCCAAGTCGTCATCCATCGACGCGTCGGTGACGCGGATGTCGTTGGAGAGCTGCACGAAAGGATTGCGGTTGTATCCGTCGACAAAATCGGTCAAGACATCCAAGATTTCTTCGATGTCCTCGTCTAGTTCGAACAAGGGATCCTGCGCTTCCTCATTGGAAAGCGTCTGCATTTCCGAAGCATTCGCCTCTTCGGCGGAGTCGAGCATCGTAACGGCGGAATCGGCAATATCCATCACGCCGCCGAAGAAAATCAAAAACACATAAATGCTCACAAGACCACCGGCGACACCGACTGCAGCGCCGAGTCCGCGGTTGGTCCATGTTTTTTTCTTGCGGCGTTTTGGGAGCACCAGCAAACGGATGATGAAGAAAAGCAAGGTGTAAAGGACTTTAAACACGGTGAAAAACAGCAGGAAATATAAAATCTTGACGACGAAAATGGCCAATCCTTCGGTGAAAGCGATGAATTCCGGATTCGCCAAGGTGGATTCCATATCATCGCCGAGTGTCGCCTGCAAATAAGCGGGCAACGCTTCGCTCAGGCTGCTCGCGCCGGAGATTTCCGGAACCACGCCCGAGAGTTCGCGAAGCGCGAAATCCAAATTGACGTTCCAAAGAAAATTCGCCATTGGCGTCAACGTCACAAAGAACAGCACATAAAACAAAATCCTAACCCCGAGCGCCCATGCCGAGTTTCTAAGTCCTCGTAAAAACCCGAAGAGCATGCCCAAAACGATTAGTGCGATAAAGAAAAGATTGAAGTACAAATAGAAATCCATATTGGCCGGTAAATTGCCCATAGTATTATCCCCTCATGAACAGACATTTGTTTTACCATGATTGCAAATAAAATACTATATATAAATAATTATAGCGCATTTCAAGCAAAGGTAGGTAACAAATACGTAACGAATGTTCACAATTTTGAAACGTTTCGATTAAAACGTCTTGAAAAGGCGATTCAAACGGCATGCATCACGGCTATAAATTCTCTAGTTTGGATGGCTTCCGAAAGTTCGTGGGTGCCACGGTTGGCCGCTAGACGCTCGATGGCGTCGGGTATGTCAAGCCATATGGGGCAAAGGCGTAAAGATTGTTCTTCGTCGGTCAGGGATTGTTCTTGTTCAATCTTTCCTAGTCGAACCTTGAAAATGTGGTGTTCGCGAAAATAACGCTCATGCTTTTCACTCACGCGCAAGCAATGCGAAAAAGCTTCCACTTCATAGCCGGTTTCCTCCCGGATTTCACGAACCAAGGCTTCTTCTAAGTTTTCCCCATCTTTCACGCCGCCCCCCGGCAACACATAGGTGTTTGAATTGCGCACATGCATCAAAAGCAACTTCCCTTCACGAAAGGCCACGGCCCGAACGGCTTGCTTTTTCGGCAAGGACGGATTCGATGTTTGCACGATTTCTATGGCCATCACTTGGCCTCACGCTCTAGTTTGGCGTAAGCAGCCGCAACTCTAGCCGCCAAGGCGGCGTTGTTCAAAACCAAAGCGATGTTCGCCTTCAAGGATGCGCCTTGGGTCTTCTCGCTGACTTTCGCAAGCAAGTACGGAGTGACCTCTTTGCCGTGGACGCCTTCTTGTTCAGCATCGGCCAGGGCTTCATGAATCACTTCTCGCATCTTGTCGTAGGCGATTTCTTTATCTTTGGGGACAGGGTTGGCGATTACAATGCCTCCATGCAAACCAAACGACCACTTCGTCTTCATCAACGCCGCGATTTCTTCGGGGGCATCCAAACGCTGTGGGATGTCGATTTCGCTTTCGCTCGAGTAAAAGGCCGGCAATTTGTCCGTTTTGTAGCCGACAACTTCGACGCCTTTCGTCTCCAAATACTCCATCGTCAGCGAAAGGTCCAAAATCGCTTTGGCGCCGGCGCAAACCACGGCCACGTTCGTATCGGCGAACTCCTCCAAATCGCGGGAGATGTCGAATGTCTTTTCTGCGTTCCGGTGCACGCCCCCGATGCCTCCGGTGGCAAAAACCTTGATGCCGGCGCGTTCGGCAATGAGCATCGTCGCCGACACCGTCGTCCCGGCATGAAGGTTGTGGCTGATGGCGTAAGCAAGATCCCTTTTGCTGGCTTTCAAAACGTTTTGGCTTTTTCCCAAGGTGACGATTTCATCGTGGGTAAGCCCGACTTTCACCTTCCCGTCCAAAACGGCAATGGTCGCGGGAACGGCGCCGTGCTTGCGGACCATCGCTTCAACGGATTTCGCCATTTCGACGTTGTCCGGATACGGCATCCCGTGCGAGATGATGGTCGATTCGAGCGCCACTACGGCTTTATTTTCTTTCAGTGCTTGCAGCACGTCTTCATGAATGTCAATTGAAGTCATTTGCATACTCCTTTACGATGGATTCTATAGCGGTTGGCGAAATATCGGTGTTCACCGCCGAAGCGGACTTGACGGCGATGGCGCTTGCGGCCAGCGCATAAGGCGCGGGCGCTTTTTGGTGGGCGTCCGCGTACAAAATGCCCGCCATCAAAGCGTCGCCGGCGCCGCTGGTGTCGATCACGTCCACTTTCAAAGCCTTGACAAACGTCGAAGTCTCTTGGTCATAGAGCGCAAAGCCTCTTGCGCCAAGCGAGACGAACACCCGCTTCACACCTCGTTTCAAACACCACTCTGCGGCTTCGCCGATGGCGGCTTCTTCTTTATATAAGGCGTGCGCTTCGTTTTCGGTAATTTTCAAGGTGTGCACCTTGGATAAATATGGATGGATTTTCTTCACTTTGGCGGCCGAAACGCCGTCGACGTACAGTCTTTTTTCACCATAGGTTTCAAATATGTGGCATAGCGTCGCCTCCGGAAGGTTGCAATCGAGAACAATCGCATCCGCCTTGCGGATGCTTTGTGCATGGTCGTTTACCACTTCCGGCGTCAAAGCTTCCATGCTTTCCATGTCGGATACGCCGACCATCATCTCTCCATCGGCTTCAACGACGGCCATGAAAACCGAGGTTCTTTCTGTTTTGGGCCCGTGCACAGACA
>SL_5KL_010_SEDDRAFT_10000749_pt1 | contig 20472 bp, 21 predicted proteins | sample SodLakKL_010_SED_FD_9118 | JGI IMG/M metagenome (IMG submission 9118)
CCTCCAGCCATGACTATCTGGTCCGCCGGGAGGACGACGAAGACGACGAGGCGTGGCGGGCGCGCATGCGCGAGGATGTGAATAACGCCCAGCAGCGCCTGCAGGAGGAACTCGGCGAAGCGGTCAACAGCGATCCGAAGCTCTACGCCTACCCCTTTGGCGAGTACGACCCGGCGCTGGCCGAGCTGCTGCGCGATAAGGGCTACATCGCTTTCGGCCAGCACTCCGGGGCGGTCGGGGTACACAGCGACGAACGGGCCCTGCCCCGCTTTGCGGTCAACGAGCAGTTCGGCGGCATGGAGGACTTCGAGTTGCGGGCCAACAGCCTACCCCTGCCCGTGGAGTCGATGGAGCCCTTTGACCCGCTGCTCGATGACGACACCAACCCGCCGCGCATGGAGATCCAGCTGGTCGAGGACCACGACGTGGGCGCCGGCCGCCTGAACTGCTTCGCCAGCGGCCAGGGGGGCATGGAGGTGGAGTGGCTCGATGACGAGCGCACGCGGTTCGCCGTCCAGGCCGAGGAGCCCTTCGGCAAGGGCCGCGCCCGCTACAACTGCACCGCGCCGCACCGTGACGGCAGCGGGCGCTTCTTCTGGTTCAGCAAGCAGTGGCTGAACGACTGAACCGCAGCGCAGGAGGCGGTCACTCCCCGGCCGCCTCCTCTTCCACCTCGGCCTCCGCGAGTTCCGTCGGGCGCCGCTCCACATCATCCAGGCGCAGCTCGTTGAGCTGCTGCAGGCGATTGAAGCGGATCATCGAGCGCACCTCCTCTACGTAGGCCTCGCCCCGCTCCGAGTAGGCCGTCAGCCCGGCGCTCAGGGCCTCCCCATCCAGCGTGCCCCGGTCATCGCGCATCCCGGCGCGCATCTCACGCAGATCGTCGTAGGCGTGGCCAACGTTGAGGGTGAAGTAGTAGGAGCGCACGGACCGCTGCAGGGACGGGAAGACGCGGATGCGGTGGGTCTCACCCTCACCGCGGCGCTCGGGCACCAGACCCTCTTCCTGCGTCCAGGTCCACTCGCCGAAGAGGTTGTTGGCCTGCCGCGTAAAGCGCGAGGTCCCCCAGCCGCTCTCGTTGGCGGCCTGGGCAAGGGCCATGTCCGCCGGGATCTCGTCGAGCCGGCGCAGCAACGTCTCGATCGCCCCGTCCTCATCGAGATCGACCCGGTAGTGCTCGGCCAGATTCTCCAGGCGCTCACGGGTGGCACCCGCGAGTTCCTCGCGCCGCTCACCGACCTCAGTAACGAACTCGCGGGCCTCACGCAGCCGGGCGTTCTCGGCCAGCACGATGGGCGTCAGGATGCGGAAAAAGACCTCTTTGCGGGTCTCCACATCCACCTCGGCAAGATCGTCCGGGAAGCTGGCGGCCGTCACCGGAGCGACAGCCTCGTCCGGGGGCCACTGCTCACCGCCTCGCTCGCGCAGTTGCTCGAGCACCGCCTCACTGGTCTCGGCCTCGACAAAGGTCAGCTCGGGGACGCGGAATGGTTCCGGATCCACCGCCGCCGGCGGGGGCTCGGCAGCCTCCCCGCTCACCCGCTCCTCGAAGGCGTGATAACCCCAGTACGCCACCGGCGCGGCGAAGAGTACCGCCAGGCCCGCACTGATAGCCACCCAGCGTCCGATACGCCAATCTCGTATGCCGTTCTCCGTCATGCTCGCGTCGGCTCCTTGATCGATGGAATCTGCCGGGTGCCGCAGCACCCTGCCGGCCCCATGGACCGGGCATCGGCGGCGTTCACAGGAAGATGAGCCCCCCGGGTATCACAGACGGCGCCCTGGCGCGGACAGGGGCGCGCTCAGCCCTGGGCCAGGCGCCAGATGGCCGTCCACTGCGCCTCGGTGACTGGGACGATGGACAGGCGGTTGCCGCGCCGGATCAGCGGGAACCCTTCGAGCTCCGGACACTCCCGCAGTTCCTGGAGGGTCACCTGCCGGGGCAGGCGCTCGCGGTAGCGGACGTCGACGCAGAACCAGCGCGGCGCCTCCGGGGTGCTCTTCGGGTCGTAGTGGGGATCGTCCGGATCGAGGGCCGTAGGATCGGGGTAGGGGTCACTGACCACCTCCATGACCCCGACCACCCCCGGTGGGCGCGTGTTGGAGTGGTAGAAGAAGGCGATATCCCCCGGGCGCATGTGATCGCGGATCATGTTGCGCACCTGATAATTGCGCACCCCGTCCCAGCAGTCGGTACCTTCGGGCGCTGCGGCCAGGTCATCGATCCCGAACACATCGGGCTCGGATTTCATCAGCCACCGGTTCATGCCCCCTCCTGGCGATGCGTGCGTAGGGGCAGACTGACATAGCCGCGCTCGGTGATCACCCCATCCAGCGGCAGGTCCCAGGGCTCGCCGGGCAGCGCCGCCACGCGCTGGCAGCTGAACGCCAGGCCGACGATCAGCGGCGGGTGCCAGGGCGAGCGGCGCACGCGCGCGAAGGTGGCGTCGTAGAAACCGCCGCCCATGCCCAGTCGCCGGCCCGCGGAATCGAAGGCGACCAGCGGCGCCAGGACCAGATCCAGCTCCCGCACCGGCAGCTCGGCCGCCAGCCCCGGCGGCGGTTCGGGGACGCCGTAGCGATTGGGGCGCAGCGGCGCCCCCGGCAGCCAGCGCCGGAACGCCATGCACCGCCCCCGCCGACGCAGCGCCGGCAGGTAGACGGCCGCCCCCCGCCGGCGCAGCGCGGCAAGGGCCGGACCGGTGGGGGCCTCTCCATCGGCATCGAGATACGCGGCCACCCGCTGCAACCCACGGGTCTCGACCAGCCTCAGCACCTCGTCACGCAGCCGCAGCCCGGCGCGGCGGCGGTAGGCGTTCGGGATCCGACGGCGGTGGTTGCGCAGACGATGGCGGATGTCGCGCTTGGTGGCCAAGGCGGCACTCCTGCAAGGGTCGGGATGGGGGGCCGGCAGGCTCTCGCGGGCGCCGCACCGGGTGGCGACGCTGAAGATAAAGGACACCCCCCGCACATGCCGTACAGGCCTGCCCTTGAACCCTCCGGTTCAGGTAGGGACGGGGGGAGCTGCCTTAGGCTTTCCGCTCAGGGCGGACATGCACACCGGTCAACCCACGCCCGGTCCCTTGGGCATTGCTCTGAGGCTCAAGATAACTCGGCCTGAGATCGAACACCGCAGGGGATGCCGTGTCTCCATGATCACCCACGGGTGGCCGTCGTGCAAGCAATCTCAGGAGCCGCCGTCGACGGCCTCGGAGATGCGCGCATCCAGCCGCGCCAGGCGCTGACGCACATCCGAGAGCTGCTCGTTCTCGGCCTGGACGCTGAGCAGCTCGTAGGCGATGTTCAACGCCGCCACCACCGCCACCCGATCCGTACCAACCACGTTGCCGCTCTTGCGGATCTCGCGCATCTTGCGATCCACATAGTCGGCGGACTGCAGCAACTCGTTCTTGGCGTCCTCGGGACAGGCGACGGTGAAGTCCTGATCGAGGATGCGTACCTTGACCGCTTCGGTCATGCGCTATTGCTCCATCGCCTTGAGCCGGCTGATCATCGACTCGATCTGGGAGCGGGCGAGCTCGTTCTTTTCCTGCAGCGCGGCCCGATCCGCCTGCAGCTGCTCCTGGGCCTCGCGCAGCAGGCGGTTCTCCTCGCGCAGGCGCTCGTGCTGGCGCAGCAGCTGTTCGACGCGCTGCTCCAGGCGCACCAGCTCTTCGACCGAGTAATCAGACACTTGGAGTCACCTCCCCTGATCGCCGACTATAGAGTGCCGGTCGGGCCCGGTCAATCGGCGGTGCCGCTGGTAGGATGGGATCTCCTGCTCCCGCGAACCAGATAGAGGGTGGACGAGCCATGGCTTCCGGACAACGTTACCAGGGGGTGGCCGAGGTCCTCGAGGCGGTCGGCACGCCGGTGGGCGCGGCCGAGGCCCACGGCATGCTCGCCGGCATGCTCAGCGGCACCGGCGAGGCCGGCCAGGCCCACTGGATCGCCGAGGTACTCGCGGACACCGAGCCGCGCGGCGAGGCGGCCCGCGCCTGCCTGGAGACCCTGACCCTGCTCTACGACGAGACCGCCACGGAACTCGCCGACGACGCCATGGGCTTCGCCCCGCTGCTGCCGCCCGAGGACGAGCCGCTGAACGAGCGGGTCCGCGCCCTGGCCGCCTGGAGCAGCGGGTTCCTGTTCGGGATTGGGCGCACCGAGCCCGGCCAGGACACCGAGCTGCCCGCCGAGGTGCGCGAGTTCCTCAGTGACCTCGCGGAGATCGCCCGGGTGGCCGCCGAACCGGCCGAGGATGAGGACGATGAGGCCTCCTACACGGAGCTGCTCGAGTACATCCGCGTCGGTGTCCTGCTCTGCCGCGAGCACCTCGGGCACCCGAGCATCGAGGCCCAGGACCCATGAGCGAGGCCATCGACTACCGGGAGCTGGCCCGCGAGCAGCGCGATACCCTGGCGCGGCGCATCGGCGAGGAGGCCGTGGTGGTGATCCCAGCGGCCCGGGAGCAGCCACGCAACCGGGACGTCGACCACCCATTTCGCCAGGACAGTGATTTCCGCTACCTCACCGCCTTCCCCGAGCCCGATGCGGTGGCGGTGATTGCGCCGGGTCGCCCCGAGGGCGAGTACATCCTGTTCGTACGCGAGCGCGACCCGGAGGCAGAACGCTGGGCCGGGGCGCGCATCGGTCCGGAGGCCGCCTGCCACGCCTACGGGGCCGATCAGGCCTGGCCGCTGGGCGAGATCGATCAGCGCCTGCCCGATCTGCTTGTCGGGCGCGAGCGGCTCATCGGTCCGCTGGGGCGCGACGAGCACTGGGACCGCAAGCTGCTGCAGTGGCTCCAGGCCGGTCGCGGGCGCGCCCGTGGGCGTGCGGTGGCGCCGAGCAGCATCGAGCTCTTCGAGCATAATCTCCATGAGCAGCGTCTGATCAAGCGCCCCGCCGAGCTGGAGGCGATGCGCCGGGCCGCCGGCATCTCGGTGGCCGCCCACCGGCGTGCCATGCAGGCGGTGCAGGCGGGCATGCCCGAGTACGCCCTGGCAGCCGAGCTGCTCGGCATCTTCCACCGCCACGGCGGCGAAGCGGCCTACCCGAGCATCGTCGCCGGCGGCGCCAACGCCTGTGTGCTCCACTACGTCACCCTGCGCGACCCGCTGCGCGACGGCGACCTGGTGCTCATCGACGCCGGCGCCGAGGTGGACGGCTACGCCGCCGACATCACCCGCACCTTCCCGGTCAACGGGACGTTCAGCGCCGAGCAGCGCGCCGTCTACGACGTGGTCCTCGCCGCCCAGGAGGCGGCCATCGAGCAAGTGCGCTGCGGTCACGACTTCGACGCCTTCCACCGCACCGCCACGCGCATCCTTACGCAGGGCATGGTGGATCTTGGCTGGCTGGCCGGCGAGGTGGATGGGTTGATCGAGCAGGGTGCCCATCGCCGCTTTTTCCCGCACCGCACCGGCCACTGGCTGGGACTGGACGTGCACGACGTGGGCGGCTATGCAGTAGGGGGGGCGTGGCGCATCCTGCAACCGGGCATGGTGGTGACCGTCGAACCGGGGCTCTACTGCCCGCCGGGCAGCGAGGAGGTGGACCCGCGCTGGCACGGGATCGGTGTCCGCATCGAAGACGACGTGATCGTCGAGCGGGAGACGCCACGCGTACTCACCAGCGGCGTGCCCAAGACCGCCGAGGGCATCGAGGACCTGATGGGCGCCGTCCGCGGCGCGGGTTACGAGGAGAGTGGAGACTTCGACTGACATTGGAGACCGAGCCCTACGAGATCGTCATCGCCGGCGGCGGCCTCGTCGGCGGAGCCCTGGCCTGCGGGCTGGCCCGGGCTGGGCTGCGCGTGGCGGTGATCGAGCCGGTGCCGGCGCAGCACACCGCCCAGCCGAGTTTCGATGAGCGCCATACGGCGCTCGCCCCCTCGAGCCGCTACGTCCTCGACGCCTGGGGGCTGTGGCAGCCGGCTCGCGGCGCACTGACACCGATTCGCCATATCCACGTCTCGGAGCAAGGGGGCTGGGGCTTCGTCCACCTGGATGCCGAGCAAGAGGGCGTCGAGGCGCTCGGCTGGCTGCTGGCCAACCGGCACATGGGCACGATCCTGGGTCAGCGGCTGACCGCCGACGAGCGCATCACCCTGATCAGCCCGGCCCGGGTCGAGGCCGTGGAGCAGGGCAGCGACTGCATCCGGGTAACCGCCGCGACCGCCGACGGCGAACGACGGCTCAGTGGCCGACTGCTGATCGCCGCCGACGGGGCCGACTCACCGACCCGCCGGCTCACCGGGCTGACCGTGCACCGCAACGACTATGGCCAGAGTGCTGTCATCGCCACCGTGACCCCGACACGCCACCACCGGGGATGGGCCTTCGAGCGCTTTACCCGCACCGGCCCCTTGGCCATGCTGCCGATCGCCGAAGGCCGCTGCGCCGTGGTCTGGTCGTTGCCGCCGCATCAGGCCGAGGCGTACTGCGATGGCGAAGAGTCGGCCTTCCTGACCGGCCTGCAGCGGGCCTTCGGCTACCGCCTCGGGCCCCTGCGCGAAAGTAGACAGCGCGCCCTCTACCCCCTGGTCGAACGGTATGCCCCGACCCCGTACGCCGGGCGGGTACTGCTGCTGGGCAACGCCGCCCACACCCTCCACCCGGTGGCCGGGCAGGGGCTGAACCTCGCCCTGCGCGATGCCGCCACGCTGGCCGAGCTTGTCGTCACCAGCCACGCCGGCGGCGGGGATCCCGGTGCCGAGACCCTGCTCAAGGCGTACGTCCGCCGGCGTAGCGAGGATCTTTGGCGCACACGGGCATTCACCAACACCCTGGTGCGCGGCTTCGCCCCGGATCATCCGCTACTGCGCCTGGCGCGCAGCGCCGGGCTGGCAGCCCTGCAGCGCTGCCCAACGGTTCGGCGCGTCCTGCTGCGCACCGGCGCCGGACGGGTGGGCCCACTGCCGGCTGCCGCCTGCCGCCCCGCAGACGCCAGCAGGGAGGGCAGCGCATGAGCGCATCCGACGTCGTCGTTCAGGGCGCCGGCGCCCCGGCGCTGGCCACGGCGGTGGGGCTCGCCCGCGGTGGCCTGGCTGTCACCCTGCTCGATGCCGCCGAGGCCTGCGTGGCCCCAGCCGCCGGCACCGAGCCCCGCCACTCGGTGATCGACGTCGTCTCCGAGCGCGTACTCCGCCACCTCGGTGCCTGGCCCTCGATCGGCCGCGACCGCACCTACCCCGTCGAGGCGCTGGAACTGGAGGACTGCCGCGCCTCGGCCCACCTGACCCTGAGCGCCGGCGAAGTGGGCGAGACACGGCTGGGTCATGTGCTCGAGCGGGGCGTGATCGACCGCGCCCTGCGCGAGTTCTTCGACGCCCTGCCCCAGACCCGCCGCCTGGCCACGGGACCGGTGCGTGATCTGGCCGTCGACGGACGGCGCCTGACCCTTCGTCTTGAGGACGGCCAGGCGCTGACCACCCGGCTGCTGGTCGCCGCCGACGGCGATGACTCCCCCCTGCGCCGGCTGGCCGGCATCCGCTGGCGCCGCGCCGGATACGGGCAGGAGGCGGTGATCGCACGCATCCGCACCCAGCGTGCGCCGGGGCATACCATCCGCCAGCGCTTCTGCGCGGACGAACCGCTGACCCTGCTGCCGCTCCGCGGCCACGAGTCGGCGCTGCTTTGGCCGGTATCCCGGGCGCGTGCGCGGCGACTGCTCGAAGCCGATGACGACACCTTCCACCGCCACCTGGAGACCGCCAGCGGCGCCATGCTCGGCGGCGTCGAGGCCTCCTGCGCGCGGCAGACCCAACGGCTGATCCGCGGCCGCGCCGAGCGTTACATCGGCCCGCGATTGGCTCTGGTCGGCAATGCGGCCCACACCGTCCACCCACTGGCGGCCCAGGCCGTGAACCTCGGCCTGCTCGACGCGGCCACTCTGGTCGAGTGCATCCTGGACGCCCACGGCGCCGGCCGCGACCCGGGCGGCACAGGCCCCCTGCGCCGCTACGAGCGCCGCCGCCGGGGCAGCAACGCCCGCATGCAGAACAGCCTGGACATCGTCCAGTGGCTCTTCGGTACGCAGACCCCCCCCGTGCCGCTGCTACGCGGCTCCGCGCTGCGTGCCGCGGCCGGCCTGCCGCCACTGCGCCAAGCACTGATCACCGGGTTGATGGGCCTGCATGGCGACCTTCCAGGCCTTGCCCGTGGCCCTCACATCTAAACCCGACGGGATGGGAGGCGGGCACTTGCCAGGCAGAAACAAGAATCATTATCATCGATTCCCGTCGTGGATCGAATGAAGGGAGCCCACATGTACCGCCCAATCTCTGTGGTCACCGCGCTGGTAGCCGGTGCCGTGCTGATCACCGGCTGTGACACCGGTGACGATGAGCTGACTGTCTATTCGGCGCGTCAGGATCATCTGATCAGCCCGATCCTCGAGCGCTTTACCGAAGAGACCGGGATCTCGGTGCGTTTCGTCACCGATGACGCCGGCCCGCTGATGGAGCGGCTCAAGGCCGAAGGCGAGCGCACGCCGGCGGACGTGCTGCTCACCGTGGATGCCGGCAATCTGCATCAAGCCACAGAGAATGACCTGCTCGCCACGCTCGACTCCTCGCAGCTGCGCGAGCGCATCCCCGAGCACCTGCGCGACCCCGAGGATCGCTGGTTCGGCCTGTCCGTGCGCGCGCGCACCATCATGTACAGCCCCGAGCGGGTCGACCCCGAGGAACTCGACACCTACGCCGGCCTGGCCGACGACAAGTGGGAAGGACGACTGTGTCTGCGCACGTCGCAGCAGGTCTACAACCAATCCCTTGTGGCAATGATGCTCCACCACGAGGGCGAGGAGGAGACGGCCCGCATCGTCGAGGGCTGGGTCGATAACCTGGCCACCTCGCCGTTTTCCAACGACACCGCAGTGCTTGAGGCCATCGAGGCCGGACAGTGCGACGTGGGCATCACCAACACCTACTACCTCGGGCGCGTGCTGCGGGATAACCCTGACTTCCCGGTGGAGGTCTTCTGGCCCGACCAGGACGGCCACGGCGTCCACGTCAACGTCTCCGGGGCCGGGGTCACCCGGCACGCCTCCAACCCCGAGAAAGCACAGAAGCTGCTCGAGTGGCTGGCCAGTGATGACGCCCAGGAGCAGTTCGCCGCCATCAACCTCGAGTATCCCGCGGTTGAGGGCGTCGAACTCGATCCCATCGTCGCCGAATGGGGCGATTTCAAGCCCGACACCATCAACGTCAGCGAGGCCGGGCGGCTGCAGCGCCAGGCCACGATGCTGATGGATCGGGCCGGGTACCGGTAAGCGACGTGGTCGCGCTCCCGCGCCCTGTGCGCAGCCCTCGGCTGCGCCGACTCTGGCAGCGTATCGGCCCCTGGCGTGTCTTCGCGGTCATCGCCGGGGGCCTGCTGTTCACCCCCATCCTGGTGACCCTGCTCTCGTGGCTGAATCCGGATCACGAGGTCTGGCGCCACCTGGCCGGGACCCTGCTGCCCGAGATCCTGCGCAACACCGCCATCCTCATCTTCGGCGTGGGCACCGCCGTAATGGCGCTGGGTGTTGGCCTGGCGTGGCTGACCGCGGTCTGCGAATTCCCGGGACGGCGCTTCTTCGACTGGGCGTTGATGCTGCCGCTGGCCATGCCGGCCTACGTGCTGGCGTTCGTATTCATCGGCTTCTTCGAGTACGCCGGACCGCTGCAGACGAGCCTGCGCGAGCTCATTGGCCCCGGCTTCGAGCTGCCCTCGGTGCGCTCGGCACCGGGGGTGGTGCTGGTGATGACGCTGGTCTTCTACCCCTACGTCTACATGCTCACCCGGGCCGCCTTCCTCGCCCAGGGCCGCGGCCCCCTGGAGGCCGCGCGCATCCAGGGACTGTCGCCGTGGGCGGCCTTCTTCCGGGTGGCGGTGCCTATGGCCCGGCCGGCCATTGCCGCCGGCACGGCCCTGGCGCTGATGGAGACACTGGCCGACTTCGGCGCCGTGGCCATCTTCAACTTCGAGACGTTCACCACAGCCATCTACCGCGCCTGGTTCGGCTTCTACAGCATCAACGCCGCGGCACAGCTGGCGGCGATCCTGCTGCTAATCATCCTCGCCGGTCTGTGGGTGGAGCGCCGGGCACGTGGCCGGGCCCGCTTCTCCCAGGGCGGCACCCAGCACCTGGAGCGTATCCAGCTGCGGGGCTGGCGCCGCTGGGCGGCCACCGCCGCGGCCGGCAGCGTGCTGGCACTGGGCTTCGTCCTGCCCATGGTGCAGCTGCTGATCTGGGCTTCGCGGCGGCTCGAGGACCTGGATAGCACCTATTGGTCGCTGATCCAGAACACCCTCACCCTGGGCGCGAGCGCCGCCGCGCTCACCGTGCTGCTCGCGCTGTTGCTCGCCTACGCCCGCCGCGTGCAGACCGACCGCCTGACCCAGCGGGCGGTGACCGCCGCAACCCTGGGCTACGCCCTGCCCGGCGCGGTGCTGGCGGTGGGGATCATGCTGGCCCTGACCTGGCTCGACCACCTGGTGGCCAGCCTGGTGGGCCCGTGGGGCGGGCTCGGCACGACCTTCCTCGCCGGGAGTATCGTGGCCCTTATCCTTGCCTACGTGGTGCGCTTTATGGCCGTCGCCTACGGCGCCGTCGACAGCAGCCTCGAGCGGGTCCGCCCGGTCCTGCGCGACGCGGCGCGCAGCCTCGGGGCGGGGGATCGCGAGGTGATCCGGCGCATCTACGTACCCATGCTCGCACCCGGACTGCTGACCGCGCTGCTGCTCGTCGGCGTCGACGTCATGAAGGAGATGCCGGCCACGTTGCTGCTGCGTCCCTTCGGCTGGGACACCCTGGCCGTGCGCATCTACGAGTTCACCACCGAGGGCGTTTGGGAGCGGGCGGCCGTGCCGGCGATTACCCTGGTCGCGGTCGGGCTGCTGCCGGTGATCCTGCTCGTACGGGGCACCATCCGCGGTCGCTGAGGCCGATGGCCGGCGGCCCGCCCCCCTCGTTTGGGTTTCCCGGACTTTGTGCGTATAGTATTTCGCCACCCTAGCCACCGATTCCAACGATGCCGCAAAGAACTCCGCTCTACGATCAGCACGTGGGCGCCGGCGCCCGCGTGGTCGATTTCGCCGGCTGGGAGATGCCGCTGCACTACGGTTCGCAGCTGGCTGAACACCAGGCCGTACGCAGTGACGTCGGCCTGTTCGATGTCTCCCACATGGCCGTCACCGACCTCTCCGGCCCGGGCGCGCGCGCGCTCCTGCGCCAACAGCTGGCCAACGACGTGGCCAAACTCGACGAGCGCCCCGGCCAGGCCCTGTACAGCTGCCTGCTCAACGAGCGCGGCGGCGTGGTGGATGACCTGATCGTCTACTTCCGTGGCGGCGACGCCTATCGCATCGTCTCCAACGCGGCCACCCGCGAGAAGGTCCGTCCCCGACTGCTCGACGAGGCCCGCCAGGCCGGCGTCACCGCCGAGGCGCGGGACGATCTGGCGATGATCGCCGTGCAGGGCCCGCGGGCCGCCGCTGTGCTCGAGCAGCTCTTCGGCGACCAAGCAGCCGCCGCCCTGGCCTGCAAGCCGTTCCAGGCCGCGGACCTGGGCGAGATCTTTGCCGGGCGCACTGGTTACACCGGCGAGGACGGCTTCGAGCTGATCGTCCCCGCCGACCAGGCCGGCCCCCTCTGGGATCGACTGACTGCCGCCGGCGCCCAGCCCTGTGGGCTCGGCGCCCGAGACAGCCTGCGCCTGGAGGCCGGGCTCAACCTCAACGGACACGAGATGGACGAGGCGACCACGCCGCTGGAGGCCGCCCTGGGCTGGACCGTGGCGTGGGAGCCGGAGGACCGCGATTTCGTCGGTCGGGCCGCGCTGACGGCGCAACGCAGCCAGGGCGTCGCCTGGCGTTTGATCGGCCTGGTGGTCGAGGGTCGCGCCCCGGCCCGCGAGGGCTATGTGGTGCGAACCGACGCCGGGGACGGCGTCATCACCAGCGGCGCCCACTCCCCGACCCTGGGCGGGCCCATCGCCCTGGCCCGGGTGCCGGCCGACGCCGAGGGCGAGTTCCGCGTGGTCATCCGCAACCGCGAGGCCGCCGCGCGGCGCGTAAAACCGCCCTTCGTCCGCCATGGTAAGGTATGCGTCTAGCCCACCCGCGGCATTCAGACGCGAATTCATCCCCGAATTGCGAGGAACGCATCCCATGAGTCAGGTACCCGAAGACCTCAAGTACACGCGCAACCACGAGTGGGTCCGTGTGGAAGCCGACGGCAGCGTGACGGTGGGGATCACCGAGCACGCCCAGGAGTCGCTGGGGGATCTGGTCTTCGTCGAGCCGCCGGAGGTCGGGACCCAGCTCCAGGCCGAAGAGGCGTGCGCAGTGGTCGAGTCCGTGAAGGCGGCCTCCGATGTCTACGCCCCGATCAGCGGCGAGGTCACCCAGGGCAACGAGGCCCTGGCCGACAACCCCGAGACGGTGAACACCGACCCTTACGGCGATGGGTGGATCATGCGCATCCAACCCGCCGACACTAGTGAGATCGACGGTCTTCTGGATGCCGCCGCCTACCAGGCACTGGTGGCCGACGAGGGTTGAAGCCCGTCCGCTAACACGGGACCCGAACGATGCCGTTTGTACCGCATACCGAGCAGGAGGTCCGCGAGATGCTCGACGCCATCGGCGCCGAGCGGATCGAGGACCTCTTCGACGAAATCCCCGAGTCGCTGCGCAACGCCCCCATCGACGCCATCCCCGCCGGGATGACGGAGATGGAGGTCACGCAGCTGATGCGCCGCCGGGCCGCGCAGGACGTACAGCCGGCCTGCTTCGTAGGCGCTGGCGCCTACGATCACCACGTGCCGGCGGCGGTCTGGGAGATCACCACCCGCGGTGAGTTCTACAGCGCCTACACGCCGTATCAGGCCGAGGCGTCCCAGGGCACGCTGCAGCTGCTCTACGAGTTCCAGACCATGATGTCGGAGCTCACCGGGCTCTACGCCTCCAACGCCTCGCTCTACGACGGCGCCACCGCGCTGGCCGAGGCGGTGCTCATGGCCGTGCGGAGCAACCGCAAGGCCAAGAGCAAGCGCGTGCTGATGCCCCGCAGCGTGCATCCGTACTACCGGCGCGTGGTCGAGACGATCGTCGCCAATCAGGGGATCGAACTGGTGGAGGCGCCCCTGGACGACACCGTCGGGCGCATCGACCCCGAGGCGCTGGGCCGCTTCGAGGATGAGCCCTTCGCCGCGGTCGTCATCCCGCAGCCGAACTTCTTCGGCGCACTGGAGGAGGTGGACCGGCTGACCGACTGGGCCCACGGCCTCAACGCCCTGGTCATCGCCGTGTGCAACCCGATCGCCCTGGCGCTGCTCACCCCGCCCGGCGAGTGGGGCAGCGAGGGCGCCGACATCGCCTGTGGCGAGGGCCAGCCTCTGGGCATCCCGCTCTCTTCCGGCGGGCCGTACTTCGGCTTCATGACCACGCGCAAGCAGCACGTGCGCCAGCTGCCCGGGCGCATCGTCGGACGCACCGTCGACGCCGACGGGCGGACCGGCTATACGTTGACGTTGCAGGCCCGGGAGCAGCACATCCGCCGCTCGAAGGCGACCTCCAACATCTGCACCAACCAGGGGCTCATGGTCACGGCGGCGACCGTCCACCTCTCCCTGCTCGGTGCCGAGGGACTCGCCCGGGTGGCGGCGGTCAGCCACGAGCGCACGCGGGAACTGGTGCAGAAACTGACGGCCATCGACGGGGTGGAGCGACTCTTCGACGGCCCCTTCTTCCACGAGGTCCCGCTGCGTATTCCCGCGCCTGCCGAGGAGGTCCTGCCGATGCTCGCCAACCGCGGTGTGCTCGGCGGCTACGACCTCAGTCAGGAGTTCCCGGAGTGGGGTCCGGCGCTGCTCGTCTGCGCCACCGAGACCCGCACCTCCGAGGAGATCGACCGGTTCGCTGCGGCGCTGGCCGATGCCCTGCGCAACACCGGGCAGCGCGCCCGCGCCTGAGCCCCACAACCGCGCATCGTCGCGGAGGAGGTATCGCGCCATGGCCACCGTCACCCTCAAGGGCACCCCGTTCCGGATCTGCGGTGAGCTGCCGAGCGTTGGCTCGGCGGCGCCGGATTTCCGGCTCGTCGACAGCGAACTGGCGGATCACCGCCTGAATGACTTCGCCGGTCGACGGCTGGTGCTCAACATCGTACCGAGCCTGGATACCCCGGTGTGCAGCGCCTCGGCCAAGCGGTTCGACGAACTGGCCCGCAGCCGTGCAGACGTAACCTTCGCCACCGTCTCCGCCGATCTGCCCTTTGCCCAGCAGCGTTTCTGCAGTACGGAGGGGGTCGGCAACGTGGCGATGCTCTCGGCCATGCGCGACCCGGCCTTCGCCCGCGACTACGGCGTGCGCATCGAGGAAGGCCCCATGGAGGGCCTGTGCGCCCGGGCGGTGGTGATCATCGACGACGGCGGGCGGGTGGCCTATACCCAGCTCGTCCCCGAGATCGCCGAGGAGCCCGACTACGACGACGTGCAGCGCGCCCTGTGAATATGACTGAGGAGTCCGAAGCTGTGCTCATCTATGACATCAGCCGTGAGGGCCGGCGTGCCCACGCCCAGGCCCCCAAGGAGGCGCCGGGGGCTGACAGCCTCCCGCGCCGTTTCCGCCGCCAGCGCCAGCCGCGCCTGCCTCAGGTCTCGGAGCTGGAGACGGTGCGGCACTACACCCGGCTGTCGCAGAAGAATTTCTCCATCGACACCCACTTCTACCCGCTGGGCTCCTGCACCATGAAGTACAACCCGCGGGGTGCGAACAACCTCGCGATGCTGCCCCAGTTCCTCGAGCGCCATCCGCTGGCGCCCGACGAGACGGGGCAGGGCTTCCTGGCCTGCATCTACGAGCTCCAGCAGGACCTGGCCGTGGTGACCGGCATGCAGGATGTCACCCTCTCGGTGATGGCCGGCGCCCAGGGCGAGTTCGCCGGCGTGGCCATGATCCGCGCCTACCACGAGGCCCGCGGTGACGACGAGCGCACCGAGATCCTGGTGCCCGACGCCGCCCACGGCACCAACCCGGCTACCGCCACCATGTGTGGCTACAAGGTGCGCGAGATCCCCACGGGTGCCGACGGCGATGTGGACATGGACGCCTTCCGGGCGGCCGTCGGACCGCAGACTGCCGGCATCATGCTGACCAACCCCTCCACGGTGGGCGTCTTCGAGCGCCGCATCGAGGAGATCGCGGCCATCGTCCATGACGCCGGCGGCCTGCTCTACTACGACGGCGCCAACCTCAACGCCATCCTCGGCAAGGCGCGGCCCGGTGACATGGGCTTTGACGTCATCCACATGAACCTGCACAAGACCTTCTCCACGCCCCACGGCGGCGGCGGGCCGGGTGCCGGCGCGGTCGGTGTCAGCGAGCGCCTGCTCCCTTACCTGCCGATCCCCCGCGTGACCAAGGAGGGCGAGCACTACCGCTGGCTCACCGAGCAGGACTGCCCGAGTTCCATCGGCCGGCTGTGCACCTTCAACGGCAACTCCGGGGTTCTGCTGCGTGCCTACGCCTACGTGCGCATGCTCGGCCGCGAGGGCATGCCCCGGGTGGCCGAGTACTCGACGCTCAACGCCAACTATCTGATGACGCGCCTGCGCGAGGCCGGCTTCACCGTTGCCTACCCGGAGCGCCGGGCCAGCCACGAGTTCATTGTCAGCCTCAAACATGAGGCCAAGGAGCTCGGCGCCAACGTCATGGACTTCGCCAAGCGCCTGCTCGATCTCGGCTACCACGCACCGACGACCTACTTCCCGCTGCTGGTCCCCGAGGCGTTGCTCATCGAGCCGACCGAGACCGAGTCCAAGCGCGAGCTCGACGGCTTCGTCGAGGCGATGGTGCGCATCCGCGAAGAGGCGCGCGAGAACATCGACATGGTGCGCGGCGCGCCCTACCGCCTGCCCGTGCGCCGGCTCGACGACGTCAAGGCCGCGCGTGAGCTCGATCTGCGCTGGGAAGGCTGACCGAACACCCACGACAAGGAGGATTCAATGTCCGCCATCATCAGCGGCTCTGTCGCTTTCGACACCATCATGGTGTTCCACGACCGCTTCCGGAACCACATCCTGCCGGAACAGGTCCACATCCTGAACGTCTCGTTCCTGGTGCCGCAGCTGCGCCGCGAATACGGCGGCTGCGCCGGCAACATCGCCTACAACCTCAAGATGCTCGGTGAGGAGCCGCTCACGCTGGCCACCGTTGGCGCCGACATCGGCAGCTACGCCGACTGGATGAAGAGCCACGGCATCGAGCAGCGCTACATCAGCACGCTCAACGAGCACTACACCGCTCAGGCCTACATCACCACCGACATGGACGACAACCAGATCACGGCGTTCCACCCGGGCGCCATGGGCGACGCCCACAAGGTTGACGTCCCCACGGACGCCGGCGGCAAGGTCGGTGTGGTGGCCCCCAACGGCCCGGAGGGCATGGTCAAGCACGCCCGGCAGTTCGTCGACGCCGGTATCCCGTTCATCTTCGACCCGGGCCAGGCCATGCCGGCGTTCGACGGGGACCAGCTGCGCGAGTTCGTCGAGGGCGCCACCTGGGTGGCGGTCAACGACTACGAGTCGCGCCTGCTCACCGAGAAGACCCACATGGAGCTCGAGGAGATCGCCAACAAGGTCGAGGCGCTGATCGTCACCCGTGGCGCCGAGGGCTCCCACATCTACACCAACGGCCAGATCATCCACGTGCCGGCTGCGCCGATCAGCCAGGTCGCTGACCCCACCGGCTGCGGTGACGCCTTCCGCGCCGGGCTGCTCTTCGGCCTGCTGCGCGATCTGGACTGGGAGACCACCGGTCGCATCGCCTCGCTGATGGGCGCGATCAAGGTCGAGCAGAGCGGTACGCAGAACCACAGCATCGACGCCGAGGGCTTCAAGAGCCGCTACGAGTCGGCCTTCGGGACCCGCCTTGAGGTGGCCATCGGCCGCTGAGGCGGACCGTATCGATGGCTTCGGCTGGCCCCCGCCCTGGCGGGGGCCTTTTTGTTGGCCACCCCGGGAGCCTTGACCGTGTCCAGCAGCCGAGCGTTCACCATCGACCCGCACACCGGGCTCCTACACCCGGCCCGACACTGCCCGTCGCCAAACCACGGGCCGCGACCGGCCGGAACGCCTATCGACCTGCTGGTCATCCACGCCATCAGCCTGCCGCCGGGAGAGTTCGGGGGCGGCTGGATCGATGCGCTGTTCACCAACCGCCTCGACCCCGGGGCTCACCCGGCCTTCGCGCCGATCGCCGATTTGCACGTCTCCGCCCACCTGCTCATCGATCGCCAGGGCAGCGTCACCCAGTACGTCCCCTTCCAGCGCCGCGCCTGGCACGCCGGCCGCTCATCGTTCGCCGGGCGCTGCGAGTGCAATGACTTCTCGGTGGGCATCGAGTTGGAGGGCGACGACCGCACCCCGTTCGAGGAGGCCCAGTACGACGCCCTGAGCCGCGTGGTGCGCGCGCTGCGCCACCGCTACCCGCGGATCACGCCGGATCGGATCGTCGGTCACAGCGACATCGCCCCGGGCCGCAAGACGGATCCGGGCCCGGCCTTCGACTGGCAACGACTCCTCGGCGGGCTCTAGCCCGGGCTCAGGCGTGCGCCGGGCACTGGAGGCTGTGCACCGCTTCGCTGCCGTCGTCGATGCGCACCGCCGTCAGCGCATTGCCCCACTGGCAACCGGTGTCGATGCTCAACACCCCGTGGTCATTGTGAAAGCCGAGCAGTGACCAGTGTCCGGTGACCAGCTTCACCGGGTCCGGTGAGGCGCGTAACCGCCGGCGCGCGACGAACCAGGGGTAATGCCCTTCCGGCGCGCGGTCGGGACGCCCCTTCTCGCGCAAGAGAAGCCGCCCCTCGCCGTCGACGAAGCGCATGCGCATGAAGGCATTGGTAATAAAACGCAGGCGATCGTACCCCTCGAGCTCGTCCGACCACTCGATGGGCCGGTTGCCGTAGATGTTGTCCATCAGATCGTCGAGGGGGATGTCGCCGCGCAGGGCCCTCTCCAGCTCGCGGGCGCGCAGCTGCGCCTCAGCCACGCTCCAAGCTGGCGGCAGACCCGCATGGACCATTGCGTAGCCCAGATCCTCGTCGACGTGCATCAGCGGCCGACGCCGCAGCCACTCGATCAGTTCGTCGACGTCCGGGGCGTCCAGGGTGGCGCGCAGGGTATCGGAATTCTTCAGCCGGCCGTGGCCACACCAGACCGACATCAGGTGGATGTCGTGGTTGCCGAGCACGGTCACTGCCCGGTCCCCGAGTTCATTGCGCACCAGGCGCAATACCCCGAGCGAGTCCGGGCCGCGGTTGACCAGATCACCGACGAACCAGATCGTGTCCTGCGCCGGGTCGAAGCGGATCTGCTCCAGCAGTCGCTTGAGCGGATCACAGCATCCCTGGATGTCACCGATCGCATACGTGGCCAATGGCAGCCTCCTTCCTATCCAAGACGCCCGCAGGATCCCGGCGGTCAGGGTCTCATGTCTCGGCGGCGGCCTGCAGCTTTTCCTCAATCGCCTGGAGCAGGCCCTGGTAGGCCTGGACGAAGGCGTCGATCCCCTCCCGCTCGAGTTCGGCGAGGATGCCGTCGAGGTCGATCCCCTGTGCGCGCAGCGCCTCAAGCACCGCGGGGGCCTCGGCCAGCTGCGCGGTCAGTTGCTCGCGCGGGTCGCCCTCCTGCCGGTACGCCTCATAGGTGGCCGGGGGCAGGGTGGTGACGGTCTGCGGACCGGCCAATGCCTCCACGTAGTAGGTCTGCGGGTAGCGCTCGCCCTTGACCCCGGTGCTGGCCCAAAGCAGCCGCTGCGGCCGCGCGCCGGCCTCGGCCAGGGCGGCGAAGGGCGCACCGTGGAAGATCTCCTGGTAGACCGAGTAGGCGACCCGCGCGTTGGCGATGGCCGCCTGCCCCGGCTGCACGGGCGCCGAGCCATCATCCGGCAGCAGGGGGTCGACCTTGGCGTCGAGCCGGCTGATGAACAGGCTCGCCACCGAGGCCGGCTCGGCCACCGGGTCGCCGGCCTGGCGCCGGCGCTCCAGGCCGCGCACGTAGGCCTCGGCCACCTGCCGGTAACGCTCGACGCCAAAGATCAGGGTGACGTTGACCGGGATGCCGCGGACCGTCAGCTCCTCGAAGGCCTCGACCCCGGCGGGCGTGGCCGGGACCTTGATCATCACGTTGGGCTCGCCGGCCTCCGCGTAGAGGCGCAACGCCTCGGTCACGGTGCCACGGGCATCCTCGGCCAGCTCCGGGGCCACCTCCATGCTGACGTAGCCATCGACCCCGTCGCTGCGCGCGTGCACCGGGCGCAGGACCCGCGCCGCGGCCCGGATGTCTTCCATGGCCAAGGCCTCGTAGACCGCCTCGGCGTTGCGGCCCACCTGACCGAGCGCCTCGGTGATGGCCTGGTCGTAGGCCTCGGTGCCCCCGATCGCCTTCTGGAAGATGGCCGGATTGGTGGTCACGCCGCTCAGCCCGTCTTCCCGGACCAGGCGCTCCAGCTCCTCCGGCAGCATGCCGCGATGGATGTTGTCGTACCAGACGCTCTGCCCGACCCCGGCCAGCCCTCGAAGCGGATTGTCCGTCATGACCCCTCGCAATGCCTTAGTTTATCTAATGGTTGGATCAGTATAACGAGGGGTACGGGGGACTGGAACCGCGCACCGGACAGCCCCCGTAACCCTCACGATTGCCCCGTTTAGCCGCTATAATGAGCGGTTTATCACCCACTCGCGGAGAGCCCCCATGGTAGCGCGACGCCGGATGCTGGCGCTGGTGCTGCTGGCCCTGATGGTGGCCGGCGGCTGCGGCCAGAAGGCCGATCTCTATCTCCCCGACGAAGACGGCGAGGAGCAATCATCATGAGCACGAGCCCCGGCTTCGGTCGAGACGATGGCGGGCGGCTGTGGGTCGAGTCGCTGCCCCTGGACGAGGTCGCCGAGCGTTTCGGCACCCCGTGCTACGTCTACTCCCGCGCCGCCATCGAGTCGCGCTGGCAGCGCTATCGCAGCGCCCTGGGCACCGATGGCGATGTCTGCTACGCGGTCAAGGCCAACGGCAACCTCGCTCTGCTCAACCTGCTCGCCCGCCACGGGGCCGGCTTCGACATCGTCTCGGGCGGCGAGTTGGAACGGGTCCTGCGCGCCGGGGGCGACCCCGCCCGGGTGGTCTTCTCCGGGGTGGGCAAGGGCAGCGAGGAGATCCGCCGCGCCCTGCGCGCCGGCATCCGCTGCTTCAATGTGGAATCCGCCGCCGAGCTCGAGCGCATCGCCGGCATCGCCGATGCCGAGGGGCGGCCGGCGCCGGTGGCGCTGCGGGTCAATCCCGACGTCAATCCCGAGACCCACCCCTACATCGCCACCGGCCTGGCGCAGAGCAAGTTCGGCATCGCCCTCGAGGAGGCCGAGGCGCTCTATCAGCAGGCGGCCGCCGATCCGCGCCTGCAGGTGCGCGGCATCGCCTGCCAC
>SL_5KL_010_SEDDRAFT_10000750_pt1 | contig 20466 bp, 21 predicted proteins | sample SodLakKL_010_SED_FD_9118 | JGI IMG/M metagenome (IMG submission 9118)
GGGCATAGCTGTAGGATCGACTCCAGTCCCTTCAGCATTCGGACCCGTCACGGCTTCTGGAACTACTGGGATACTAAAGTCAGCTCTTTTAGGTGGTATCGTCGCATGTATAGGGGCAGTAGTTCAAGGTGGTCGTGTAAGTACTACTATCGGCGGAAATATGATACTCGGTGAAACTACCACTCTACAGGCATTAGTTATATTGATAGTTGCATCATCTTTAGTCATAATCAGCGTTCTTACAAAGTACCCAATGCCTACAGCTTTTACTGTAGTAGGGGCAGTTTTGGGTAGTGCACTTAGTTTTGGAAACGGCATCCGTTGGAGTACTATTAAAGTGATCGTTGGTTACTGGGCACTTGTTCCAATATTCGCTGCTGGACTCGGCTTCGGTATCTCATGGTTGATGCAAAAATATGTTTCGAAAGAAAAGAACAAAAAACATGTGAGATATTTGACGATCTTCATGGGCCTTTTTGTAGCTTATACTGCAGGAGCAAATTCAGTAGGCAAAGCCGTAGGCCCCCTCGTCCCTTTTGGTTACAGTATGAGATTGCTATTGGGGATCGGTGGTATATCCATATTGGTCGGTGCCTGGATATTGGCCCCTAAGATCATAGATGCTGTTTCATTCGAATATTCAAGTATGGGACCAAGAAGATCTGTTTCTGCTTTAGGAAGCGCTGCAGTTTTAGCACAGATCGGAGTGTTTTTAGGAGTCCCAATCTCTTTTGCACAAGCCATAATTGCCTCTACCATCGGAAGTGGTTTAGTGGTTGGTAGTGCCGGTGTCGGAAAGAAGAAGATAGGTTTCACATCAATAGCGTGGGTATCAGCGATCTTTATCGCTATCGGATTCGCATATCTTTTAGGGAACCTGTTTCAGTATATTATATGATCGAAAAAGTACCAATTTCAAATATTTTTGAAACCGAAATCCTTATTTACAAGATCTTTCATGGAATTTCAAAATATATTGAAACAGCGGTGCTGATTGATGATGGATATACTGATCGATATCATGATAAGTGGGTTTCAGATGGTCATTTATTATCTGAGTTCTCATACTCTTACCTGTTTGATACCAGCTTTTTTCATCGCTGGAGCCATAGCAGCCTTCATAAAAAAAGATGCCATAATCAAGTATCTTGGTCCCGATGTTAATAAGAGGATATCCTATCCGATAGCCTCGGTTTCAGGAGCGATTTTAGCGGTATGCAGCTGTACTATACTTCCAATGTTCGCTGGTCTTTATAAAAAAGGTAGCGGTGTAGGTCCGGCTACCGCTTTTCTATATTCTGGTCCAGCCATAAACATCTTGGCTATAGTTTATACCGCGTCGGAGTTAGGTTTTCAGATAGGTTTAGCGAGAACTGTTTCTGCCGTCGCTACCGCTTTCCTGATAGCATTTTTTATGTCTTATATTTTCAAAACCCATGATGAAGAAACAAGTAATCAAAATTCAATTAGTTCAATGAATTATGATGATGATAAAGAAAGACTGATCTGGATCGAGTTAACATTTTTTGGATTGTTATTAGCTATCTTGTTGATTGGTGCCTCTGCTTCTATACATTGGGCACCGAAAGCAGTTATTATACTAACTTTGATCGCAATTCTTTTGCTTTTACTCAGGAGGTTCTATGAAACCCAAGAAGTAAAAAATTGGGGTTATGAAACTTGGTTCTTGACTAAAAAGATACTTCCCATACTCCTAATAGGAACTTTTATAGTTGGAATGATAGAATTTTTCTTACCTCCAGAAACATTTAGACCTTACTTGGGGAGCAATAGTTTACCGGCCTCATTTCTTGGATCAATAATTGGAGGCATCTTATACATGCCTACGCTTCTTGAAGTACCTATTATCGGTACGACCTTCGGGTATGAGACTGGGGTGATGGGAGATGCTCCAGCACTGAGTCTTCTTCTTGCGGGACCTTCACTGAGTTTGCCTAACATGATAGTACTGTTTAGAATAATGAAATTCAAGCACTGGTTAGCTTATATCGCTATAGTGGTAATCTTTTCAACTATTATGGGATTCACCTATGGGATGATAGTGTAATATTGTGCTTCAGTTATGTATAAAATCAAAATTCAAGGGATATATTTTTTCCCTTTTTCCTTTATCCGATATATGACGAAATTTGCATCCCTTTCTCCTTCTATCAAATCTTCATTCTTAAGAACTGAAAGATGATAAGACAGTTTTGAATCTTTGATATCTAGGATATCTTTCAAGAGGCAGACACATAGATCTTGTTCATCTAAAAGGACGAGTATCTTAAGCCTTACCTGGTTGGATAGTGCTTTGTATATACGACTCTGCTCATGGATATACTCATGATCTATCCTATCTATGAGTTCTTTGACACCCCCTTTTTTATCGAGATCTCGTTTAAGATCTTCTGGAATCTCCATATCGGTTAGCATATGAGATAAATAAAAAATTTAAAACTAATATACTTTACGAAGTTGTAATCTCTCAACCATTTAATGGAAAATCTTCTAAGACCTTAAAATGACCAAAAGTTTTTTTAACAACAAATGATTGTTTATTCATATGAACGACCGTTTATATAAGTGTCTGAGTAATGCCAACAGGCGGAAGATCATATACTGCATAGGGAAGGAAGCTAAGTGTGTAAATGAGATATCTGAATGTCTTTCTCTTGAACAATCACTCACTAGTCATCATCTCAAAGATTTGATGGATTGTGGTTTGATAGAGAAAAAAAGGGATGGTAAACATATCTATTACAAGGTTTCTGAACCAGAAATCATCGAGATCTTAGAAAAGGGAAAAGAACTTGGAGATAAATTAGAGAAGAGGTGTTGATCATGTCTGAAGAGCATAAATTAGGATTTTTTGAAAAGTATTTGACGGTTTGGGTAGGTGTATGCATAATATTAGCTTTAGTGACTGGATATACATTCCCAGGATTAACTAGAACTTTTGAAGCCTTTGAGATATCTGGATACTCTTTACCGGTGGTTATCGTATTGTTCATGATGATCTACCCTATCATGGTACAGACACCATTTCAAAAAGTGATCCAAGCAGGTAAAACGGCTAGACCTATCATAACAACTTTAGGTCTCAACTGGGGTTTGAAACCATTTCTAAAGGCTGGTTTGGCATGGATATTTTTTGCCGTTTTATGGGCTCGCTTTCTTACACCTCAGATGACCAGTGAATTGATAGGAGGGATGATCCTTTTAGGAGTTGCTCCGTGTACCGCTATGGTGCTGGTTTGGTCTTATCTATCTAAAGGTAATATGGGTCATACTATAGTTGTGACAGCCATCAATTCACTTTCTATGTTGATCCTGTACGCTCCACTCGCAATTGTTTTACTTCCGATAGCTAACGTCCCAGGTGCAGAGATAGTCGTACCTGTTCGTCAAGTTGCTTTTGGTGTACTAGCTTATATAGGAGGGCCTCTCATAGCGGGATATCTGACCAGAAAGATTTTATTGGATAAGAAAGGAAAAGATTGGTTTGAAACATTTACAGAGAAATTACATTACGTGTCTGTTGTGTCTCTTCTGATAACCATCGTGGTGATAGTTTCTCCACATTCAGGCACCATACTTTCTCAGCCTTTGATAGTTCTTTTGATAGCTATACCATTACTTGTCCAATTCCTGATAATGTTCTTGATATCTTACTGGACTGCTAAGAAGGTAGGACTCCCTTACGAAGATGCCGCCCCTACTGCTCAGATAGCCACGAGTAACCATTTTGAAGTCGCTATAGCGATGTCAGTTACTATATTCGGTATAGACTCTTTGGCTACACTTGCGGCAGTTACTGGATTACTGATCGAAGTACCGGTGATGCTTATAATAGTCCATTTATGCTTGAAGACACAAAATTGGTTCCCCAAGATAAAGAGGGAAAGTCAAAGTATGAAAGCCTCTGCTGCTAGTCAACCATAAATAAGAAAAATTTTGAAAGGAGTTTGGGGTCTGTTTCACTGTTTAGTAACACCGACTTCTTCAGCTATGTCATGAAGATCTAGAGTTTCCAATTTACCCTTCGTTGGGACTCCTTCTAAACTCCATCCTCTGGCGGTGTAATACCGATCTAGAGCTTTCTCGAAGTCTCTTCGTGGTATCTTAGCACCTTTGTTCGGTCCATAGGGTACTTCTTCTCTGTACATCCTCTCAGGTAATATGTCGTCTTCTCGAGTAAATCCTTCTCTGACATTGTATGCTTTAGCAACATTATGGGATCTTTCTCCAGCTTCTAACAATTCTCCGTTGGTAACGTTCCAACCTGTAATAGCATTGATGATACCTAGCTGGTCCTTGTCCATATAGATACCTCTAGAGAACTTACATATCCCTGTCATGTCATAGACCATCATCAGATCCTCCATCATCTTGAGTGGGAATCCTTTTGAAACGATCTCTCTTCTTTCGTAGTCTTTGAAATACCAGAAACTGCCACCGTAATCCAAAGCGTAAGCACAGGATGTTAGGTGGTCAGCACCTCTTGGAGCAACAGCCAAAGCGAGTCCCATCCCGAACATACCTCTAGCCTCGTATCCTGGTGGTTCCATGCCCTTGATGTGGATGGCAAATTTCTCTGATCCCTTTCCCAACATCTCTGCTCCTTCTTTTACACCGTGGAAAAGCAACTCACCAAGTTCTCCTTCTTTTTTACCCATCCTTTCAACTGCTTCAACCATGGCCTTTGCATTACCGAATTTGAGATCAAGGTCAGTATCTAAAAGGCCCTTCTCGTAGGCCTCCATGGCCCATGCAATAGTGACACCTGCGGATATAGTGTCCAAACCGAGTTTATCACATATCTCATTAGCTTTTGCTACAGCTTCGATGTCATCGACACCACAACAACCTCCCAATGAGTACTTTGTTTCATACTCGGGACCATCGATTGCTATGTCTCCGTAGGGTGTATCCTCCGCCACAAAGAATTGACTGCAGGGTTTTGTACAGAATGGGCAAGGTCTTTTTCCGTCTACGTACTTCTTTACCCATACATTTGGATCAAGATCTATCCTTCCCTCTTCTGGGTCGTCGAGTTTATCATAGGCGTCTTTGAAGTAACCTGCCTCCCAATTCTTTGATGGGAAGGCTCCGATCTCCACATTAAGCGGATGGATGGCGGACCCTGTACCTAGGTCCATATCGGTTTTTCCCTGTTCTACAGTCTCCTTCCTGAACTCGGAAATCAACTCGTCAAGGGCTTCTTGGTCATATACTGGATAATCCTTTGTACCATCTATCGCGATACCTTTGAGGTTTTTACTACCCATAACGGCACCTGGTCCACCACGGCCGGCTTGCCTCTCGTCGCACTCGATCATCGACATCTTAGATAGCTTTTCTCCAGCAGGTCCGATTACCGCGGTCTTAACTTTATCGTATCTTTCCTTCAAAGCCTCTGCGGTCTCGTGGGTATCCATTCCCCAAAGGTCATCGGCGCTTTCGATCTTAACTTCATCATCTTGGATCACAACCACTGAAGGCTCCTTTGCCTTTCCCTCGATGACCAGTATATCGTATCCTGCTTTTTTTAGACGGTCTCCGATCCAGCCACCAACTATGGCCTTACCGTATCCTCCGGTCTGTGGACTCTTGAAACCGAATGCAGTTTTGGAAGCCGTGGGAACCTTTGGGCCCAAAAGCAGACCGGGTGCCATAATCAATTTGTTTTCTTCTGAAAGTGGATCAACTTCGGGTCCTACTTCATCGTAAAGTATCTTCCCTGTAAAACCAGCACCACCGATAAATTTTCTAAGGAATTCTTCCGATAATTCTTCTGTTTTTGCACTTCCTTCATTTAAATTTACTCTCAACAATTTTCCCCAATATCCTGACATCTTTATCACCTATATTTTACATCTTTTCAAAAATTTTTTTTATCTCATCTTTACTAGCAATACTGCCTTTTATCTTTAATTCTCCATCGATGGCCATAGAAGGAGTAGACATAACTCCTTTTTCAGCCATCTCTGAGATATCATCGATCTTGATTATGGTTGCATCTAGAGAAAGTTCTTCAACGACCTCTTTAATATCCTTCTCTAATTTTTTACATTTGCTACATCTGGAACCAAATATTTCTATCTCCATCTAAGCAACTCCATATATGATCGAACATTACTTGACCGAAACATAGATGCGGAATTAATAAAGGTTACGTTTTTAGATTTTGGGCCGATCAGATAAGTTTGTAAAATTTTTTCATTACTAAATAGGCAGCGATACCTATGAAAAACCCTACCGATATGTTGAAAATTAAGGATAAAACTGCAACTATACCGGTGACTACATAAGATTCAGTTTTGAATGAATGTTTACCCAGTTCTAGTGCGACAAAAACAAGAAGGGCACCGAATATCCCTAAGGGTAATAACTCAACAAAACCTGCCCCTGCAAAGAACAGAGCGATAACTAATAGGATTAGACCACTTATGATATTCGAACCACCGGTTCTAGCCCCATATCTGTATTGAGCAGCTAAACCTCCGGATCCGTGGCACATGGGAAACCCACCGAAGAAAGGTGATGTGATGTTCATCATACCAACAGTTTTAGAGAGTTTATCGGGGTCTGTTTTCCTCTTGAATAGGTCACCCATCAGTAAAGACGTAGCCAATATGGAGTTAGTTATGGTCAATGGAACCTGGGGTATCGCTAAAAGCCAACCGCCACTGAAGAAATTACTGATGGTGGGCGTGTATATTGAAGGTACGGAAAGAACCTCTATCGACGGTATCCCGTACAATACGAACCCGGCTATTATACCGATTGCTATGACAAGTAATGAGGATATATCAGGTAGCTCTCTGTACTTTTTTAAAACAAAGAACGTAAGTATGATAGCTATCCCGATAAGAGCTATATAAACATCAAATGAACTTTCGGTCATGAACCCGTAAGATGTCCTCAACAATATCAAAGCAAGACCAAGTTGGACTCCCCTTATCAAGCTCTGTGGGATCTTATCACTCAGGTATTTCATACCCCCTAGAAAACCGATAAGCAGGAAGAAGATACCTAATAAGATACCCGATGCTGTGATGACCTCTTGTGTGAACTCTCCAGCTATGACGATAGCACCGATGGCTTTCATGGGTTCAACGGGTACAGGCTTTTTGTAGTAAATGCCAGTGAAGATATACCATATCGAGAAAAACAACAAAATGTGTCCAAAATTAACATCTGTTACAACAGCCACTCCTAAGATGATCGGAAAAAGCGTTCCATAATCTCCAACGGCTCCAGCTATCTCCTCGGATGTGAAGCGAAAATCAGGATACTTCTTTCCCTTTTTTTTCATTTTAAGCTCTTAATCTCTTCATCATATTAATAAATTTCAATCTTAATCAGTTTGGAAACTAGAAATATGTTGATAGCATGATTTTATCTTATTGAAGGAAACTAGAAAAACATATATTAAATATAAAGTATCTCCAAATATATAATGACCTCTAAATCCGGTAAATCTCTTGGGATATTACTCTCGATCTTGTTGATGATATCGTTCATAGGGGTTTGTTTTATTTCCCCCGGATCATTGGGTTTAAGTTTAGAGGAGTCACCATGGCCCTCCTTTGGAAGGAATACTCGGAACACAGGGCAAAGTGACGAGCTTACGAATTTTACATCTGTTGAACTAGACTGGCGATTCGATGTTGGTGACCCTATAAGATCGACACCGGTTATTGACGAGAACGGAACGATATATATTGGATCTGGTGACGGATATCTCTATGCCATCGATGTTGAAGGAAACGAGGTATGGAATTTTGATGCTGAAGGGGAATGGATATCATCGACCTCTGCTATAAGTTCTCAAGGAACGATCTATTTTGGGTGTGAAAGGGGAGTATTGTACGCCCTAGATAGGGATGGTGATGAACTATGGAATTACAGTACTGGGGATATTATCAATTCATCTCCAAACATAGGCCCCGATGGTACTGTTTACTTTGGGTCTTTAGATCAAAATCTATACGCTTTGGATACCGATGGTTCATTGAGATGGAGTTTTGAAACCGATGGTGAGATACATACGTCTCCTGCGTTGAACGATGATGGGATCATATACTTAACTTCGAATGATGGAAGATTGTATGCAATAGATAACAACGGGAACGAGATATGGCACTTCCAGACTGGAGATAAAATTTTTTCTTCCCCAGCTTTTGACGAACATGGCAATATCTATTTTGGTTCTGATGATTCGAAGATTTATGCCATAGATGAAAATGGTGATGAGTTATGGACTTACTCTACTGGAGGATGGGTCACCTCGTCGCCTGCGGTAAGTGATGAAGGTTTAATCTATGCTAGTTCTGAGGACGGATATCTGTATTCATTTTACAAAAACGGAACTTTAAGATGGAGATTTTCAACAGGCTACTGGGCTGACTCTTCACCTGCATTGGGCCGTGAAGGTACGATCCATATAGGTTCTTTTGATGAAAGGATATTTTCCATAGATATAGATGGCATTGAGAGATGGAATCATTCAACTGAAGGAGCGATTCGTTCTTCACCATCTATAGGTGAGAACGGAACCATATATGTCGGTTGTTTAGAAGGATATCTCTACGCATTTGTTGAAGGAGAAGAAGGGATAACAGATGACGAAGAACCTGTGACTTCGTTACCTATTTCATTTAGAGGGATATTGGTGATAGCTGTATTATCCTTATTGGCACTATCGATAATAATCGTAACTAGAGGTAAAAGATCACCGTTTTAATAGACAATATAATTTAAACATTCCTAAATTTAAAATAGTGGATTTACCTTACTTTAAAACATGTACGGTGAACACAAGGCACCTTTTTTATTCGAAAGAGGGCCATTACGCATCTCAACCGAGGAAACAGATGAAGGTATAGCATATCATAGAGAATATGAAGATAAAATACTCGATAAAACGATATTCAGTAAGGGAAAAAATATCGTAATAAATCCCATTGAACCTCTTAACACACCTAAATCAATCACTTCTACACTATTGATTGAATTAGAAGAACCAATAGTTTTAGAACCAAAAACTAAAAGATCCATTTTTTTAACATACCCCCTTGAGATAGGTGTGTTTGTTAAAGGGAAAAAAAGACATCTTGATATAGATATATTCACCCTTGTTAAAAATAAATATACACTTTATGGAGATGTTAAAACTGGCACCATCTGTAAATACTGGAAAAGCAGTTTACATACATCGGTACCCTCTGTAGATCAACTACACGAAGGAATACTAAACCTTAGGTTTTACAACACCTCTGATGAATGGGTCGAATTGACAAAAACTGTTTTCAACGCCTATGGCATGGTAATGTTTTACGATGATGACCTTGTGTCGATGCGAGGAGACATGAAGATCAGTGGTGAAGATAAGTCAGAGACCCGATTCATTTCTCATCCTTTAAGAGAGGATATGAATAAATCTCTAGAGGTCTTCGAGAAGAAAGCTAAACATCTAAAAGGTGCAAAATTTATCATGGAAGGTGGGATCTGATGTGGGATAGAGTTCTTTATCAGGACATAACCCTATGGGATGTGTTTATCAGTTTCATAATAATACTCGTAGCAGTGCTTATAGGTAAAGTTCTTTCACTTAATATAAAAAAGAGATTCAAAGATATAATCTCTAAAGACAGATTGAACACGATAGCTAAAACGGTATATTATATCATAGTCATCTCCTCATTTATCGCTGTACTCCCCATACTGAATATAAACTTATCTGGATTCATGGTGGCTGGAGGGATAATGGCGATCGTGATTGGATTTGCAAGTCAGAGTATAGTTTCGAACTTGATATCGGGTGTTTTCTTGACCTTCGAGAGACCATTGAGGGTCGATGACGTTGTAAGTATCGGTGGACCTGATGGTACTTTAGGGATGGTAGAGGATATCAGGATAATATCTACATCTCTTAGAACTTTTGAAGGAGTATACGTCAGGATACCAAATGAAAAAGTGTTCACCTCGAACATAACAAATTTTTTAGAAAATGTAGCTAGAAGGTTCGAATACAACGTGGGGATAAGGTATCAGGACGATGCTGAAAGGGCCTATGAGATCATAAATGAGGTCATAGAAGAACATCCCCTTGCTCTTAAAAATCCACCTCCTCAGGTTTTCGTCGAGGATCTTGGAAGCAGTGCAGTAAATCTAAAAGTGAGGGTTTGGGGTCCGTCCACAGAGTGGTTCCAGATCCGGATGGAACTACTGTGGAGGATTAAGAAAAGATTGGAGGACAATGGAATAAAGATACCGTTCAATCAGCAGGAAGTCTGGTTCATGAATGAACATGAAAAAGAAAAATAAAAAAGGGTTTTTTGTTGATATCACTCTGAAACCGTTGTAACGGTATTCTCGACTAAGTACGTATTAGGTATAGACTGTTTATTACCCATTTCATCTTTGATTATCGTATTGTATCGAGTGATCTCTTGTACCTCTCCAGAGTACTCTCCGACTTCTATCTTTTCACCGGGTGTAACTATGTCCTTCACCTGTAGATATCCTCCCATGTTAGACATGACTCCTTTCAGGCCATAAGCGAAACCTGCTCCGAGACCTATCATTACAGCACCTAATGTTATAGCGAATGCTAGGTAAAGTACAGGTACTTCGATACCGATCTGTGCTAGTGCCATGGTTATTACTATGTATATTACTAGGAATTTTACTGCATTTGCAACTAGAGCAGGGAATGGTACTTCATGCTTCTTGGAACTCTCCATGACTTTGTCGTAAAGCCAACCTGCAACCCAAAGACCAATTAGTACTATTATAGCTGCGGCGAACAGATTTGGTATCCAGAGTATGACTGTAGTTACTAGTTGAGCTATAATATCTATACCTAAGATAGCAACAGCGATGTTTATGAAAACCAGCATCACAGTAACTTTAACTAGGAAGTCTACGAATTTCATTACTATTCCTGGTTTCTTTATTATGTCTTCTGCAGGTTTTATGAATTTGCCAGATTCCATCTCCTGGAGTAGTTTGTGTACGATATTCAATACGATATCTGTGACTATCAAACCTACGATAATTACTGCGGTCGCAACGAGTAATCTTGGGAAATACAGTATTATAGGATTTATAATAGTTTCAAGAGCTGCGATGGCCAATATATCGAGTGCGATCTGTACGAATATCAAAAGTATCCAGACTTTGATCAGGGTCATGGTGATTCCTAATACGGATAAGCCCTGTACCATCGTTTTATCATCAGCTCTAGTCAATGTTTTACCGATCTCAGCTTCTTTTAACCATTGTTTGATTAGTTTTACGACGTAATCGGCGACTACAAGACCTAATAGTACAACGAAGAACGCTATAATTATACGTGGGAAGTAAAGCAGTATCGGATGTATGAATTCAGTTAGTGCTCTTATGGCTATTATGTCGAGTGCAGCCTGGATGAAGAACAGCAGTACCCATATCTTTACTATAATCCCGAGTACCCCAAAAAGATTGTATCCTGTAGTTTTTAAATGTTTATCTACGGGTTTTACAGACTTCTTCAAACCGGTTTTGTTAAGAGTCTTTACCAGCATGTCCGAAACCAACGTACCAACGTACAGACCTATGACTATCAATAGGGCTGCTATCAGTGCTCTAGGTATGAACAGTATAATCGGAGACAGTATATCAGAGATTATCTCTATATCAGCTGCTCCTACACCCAATTGAAGAAAGATCAGGAAAACAAACCAGAATATAAAGATACTTATAAAATGGGATACAGTTTTGAATCCCAACTTCCTGAAATGTTTCCCCAGCTTAACTTTCTCCATGGCTTTTTCGAAACCTATCTTTTCTAGGAATTTCCTGAAGATACCTGCGATCACTTTACTGACTATGTAGCCGACAAGTATAAAGACCAGTAGGAATATCAATCCTGGTACAAACTCCCAAAATTGTGCTTCCATTTCAGCAAATGGTTCACCGAATCCTCCCAGTTTAACTCCTGCATCATATAACCAATCACTTATTGGACTTGACATTTTATCTACCCTAAATATTTGAATAATTTAAGGTATATATATAACTTACTATATCTATACCCTGTTTATATATCCTAATAATCAATACTTTTTTATATCTCTAATTAAATGTATAGGTTGGGTAAGATCATGAATAAGGAAGATAGATTAAAAGATTCATCGTCTAGAAAAAAAACTGAAGCTAAAAAACTAGAGAAGGAAGCTAAATACGAGTCTAAAGCAGCTAAACAGGAAAAAAAGATAGAGAAGTATAAAAAAAAGATCCAGGATCATAAAGATAAGATAGTAAAACTAGAAGAAAAATTAGAAGAAGCCAAGAAGAAAGAACAAGAATATATCGGCAAATCTCAGAAGTAGATAAAAACCGAACACAACTCAGTATTATTCTTTCTTTTTTTATTTTTTTAACTTTCACCGTTTTCACTATACCCCCCTATATTCACCTTTATAAATGATGACATCATTTTTTTATCGTGATGCATATGACAGAAGAAGACGCACACTATAGTTGGAAAGAAATTTACCGTAAATTCGGATGCGATATCCGATATGATGAATGAATTCAAGATGATGGGTTACTCCGATATACCCAAGAATCCGTAGAATAGATTACAGGGATCATGTATCCTTCCATATATGCGGATAGCAGATAGGTTGGGCGCCTATCTGCTTCCTTTTTCCGCATATAGATTCCCAAACATTTATTTACAACTACCATAAACCTTAATTATAAGAGATTAATTAACCGAAAGAATTTTGAGGTCGATAAGATGGGAACACAGGAAGAGTTAGAACAAATATGCGATATGTTAGATAGGATCGAAGAGGATACAGCGATCCCAAGAAATATTCGGGAGAGTTCCGAAGAATGTGAAAGATTACTTTTAGAATCAGATGATGATCTAGATGTCAGAATAGCCTCTTCTATATTCAAACTTGAGGAGATGGCTGATGATCCAAATATACCATTACATGGCAGAACTATTATATGGAATGCGATAAGTAGACTGGAATCGCTTAAAAACAATAAAGATTCCAGTTAAAACTCTTCGAATTTTTTCTTTCCTTCTAATAGATTTTCTAATATTGTTTTTAAGTCTTTAACATCCACTCTGATCTGTTCACTTGAACGTATTTCCCTGATAGTGATCGTATCCTCTTCTAATGTATCGTAATCCACAGTCATACAATAGGGAGTCCCGATCTCGTCCTGTCTCGCATATCTTTTTCCAATAGAACCACTTTTATCCCAGAAAACATGTAAATCTTTGATCAACTCATCGAATATATCTCTAGCTTTTTCAGGGATACCATCTTTCCTTACCAAGGGGAAAACCGCTCCGATGTATGGGGCCAGTTTGGTAGGTAGTTTTAACCATGTCCTATCATCATCTTCTTTAAAACCATTATCTAAGAGTGCCCAAATATTTCTATCGACACCGAAGCTTATCTCTAGGACATGTGGTATCTTTCTTCCATCGTCTGTTGGTATCGACATCTTCTGACCTGACTTATCTTGATGCTTTTTAAGGTCGTAATCACTTCTATAATGGAGTCCATCTACTTCTTTCCAACCACCGAGTGTATCAAAGTGTATCTCCAAATCAAAATGGATCTTATTATAGAAAGCCTTCTCCTCATCAGACAGTTCTCTTAATCTTATACGATCCTTTTCGATCTCCATAACGTCCCTATAGAATTCATAGATCTTCATTAAATGGTACAGAAAAAATTCGGGTAGATCGTCAAGCTCTTGGATATTTATCTCTTTAGTTTCTTCCCAACCAGCCCTTTTAACTATTATTTCTATCTTATCTGCGTTTGCGTACTTCTCTTTAAATATTTTATCATGGATTCCAGGAACAAAGAATATCTGTAGTTCAGCTTGTTCGAATTCCCGCTGCCTATAAACACCTTTTCTAGGAGAGATCTCATTACGATATGCACGGCCGATAGTTGCTAATCCCATCGGCATTCTTTTTCTCAAAGCCCTGTATTCTCTGCTGAAGTTTAGATATATTCCTTGTGCGGTCTCAGGTCTTAGAAAGCCAGTGGTTTCGCCTGTTGGCCCTATATCAAGTTCGAACATCATGTTAAAATCAACAGGATCAGAAAAATCACCATCACAATCTGGACAGGAGATATCGAGTTCTATCAAAGTTTCTTTTATTTCCTGTAATCCCATCCATTCAGCACTATTACCTGTTTCATCTTCTATTATATGGTCTCCTCTGAAAGTAGAACCACATCTATCACAACGGATGAGAACATCTGAAAAATGATCAACATGTCCAGATGCTTCAAGAGCTTTGTATGGTAGGATGTTAGTAGTGTCCAAAAGATGATAATTCTCGTCTAAGCCGAGAAAATATTCTTTCCAGCAATTTTTCCAATTCTCTTTCAATCTTGTTCCGAGATGACCGTAATCGTAAAAACCAGCCTCTCCACCGTATATCTCCGCACTCTGCCAGATAAATCCACGTCTCTTGCACATTGATTCTAGACTTTCTTTATCCACCATTAAAAAAACCTCAGATTATCGCTGCTAAAAGATCTAGTTCGTAAACCATGGTTTCCAATGTATCGGTTTCATCAACTACAGGTAATTGACCGTAATCGTTCCTAATCATTATGTCTGCGGCCTCGTAGATATCAGTCCCGCTGAATACAGAGATCGGATCATTTATCATAGCCTCTTTGACAGGAATACTCGGTAACTCGAATTTAGATTCTTCATAATATAATTTCATTATGTTCTTTAAGCCCTGCCAAGACCAGGTATTTTCGTCCTGTTCCAGGCCTAGTTCTGATACCATCAATTCTCCAGTAATTTCAGAAAGATTGAATAGGTCTCTATCAGTAATTATACCTACGAGTCTAGTGTCTTCATCTACTACAGGGAAAGCATAGATTCCGGTGAGTTTCATGGTCTGTAAAGCTATCCTGATAGGTGTCCCTTCATACATAGGAACACATGGACTGCTAGCAGTTTCACCTACTGGGATGTCTCTCTTAAGTTCTACAACATACTCTAACATATCTGCTGTGGTTAGGATACCTACACATTTATCCCCATCTTCAGTGACGGGTAGGTAGTGTATATTATTATCAACGAAAATCTTAGCAGCCTTGTCGAGTTTGTCTTCCGCACATATATGTGGGTGATCTTTTCTATAGATCATCGCTAGTTGGTCCTCTTCAGGATGGTCGAAGATATCATGCCTACTCAAAAAGCCTTTCAGAAATCCATCCTTGACTACAGGTACACCAGTCAATTCGTTTTTGACCAATATCTCCATAACATCTCTTCGGTTTCCCGGTAATTCAGCGACTACCGGATCTTTAGTCATCAAGTCTTTTACTATTTCCATATTATTCCTCCTCCTTGATCTTTATAACCATTACGGGACATTCAGAATGTCTTATAACCTTTTCTGCGGTACTACCTAGAAGTAATCTAGAAATACCGGATCTTCCGTGGGTGCCGATAACGATGATATCTGATTCGTTAGAATCCTGGACGATTATTTCTGCCGGATGTCCCTTTTTAACACTTCTCTCGATATTGACACCATATTCATCGGCTAGTTCCTCGATATCGTCTAGTACTTTTTCTCCTTTATTCTTCATGTAGTTCGTCACGTTAGTAACCATTTCATCGGGTGGGAGATCTATAAATGATGAGGTGTCCACAACGAATAATACTTTTGCTTTTGCTCCCAGCAGTCTTGCTAAGGATAGACCTTTTTTGACTGCTTCTGTGTTCGCCTCTGATCCGTCGGTTGGTATCAATATCTTCTTGAAGCTTTCCATATTTACCACTTAACGATCCGTTTGATATTTTTAATCGATGTTTTTGTCACGACCTCGTGTGCGGGTTCACCGCCTTTCCTTTCCAACACTAGGAAAGTGTCTTTATCTGACTTCGAACTATCAAAATCCAAAGTATGATATAAACTTTCTCTTGGGTTCCATGTTGACATCTTTAAAATATCTTTCGCTTTAACGCCTCCTTTGATCTTGCCGACCCTGTAAGCTACCTCCATCTCCCTGAACATGTTGGGCGATACGAGCATAGCATTATCCGTACCTAGTGAGAGCTTTACATCATTCTTGATCATCAAAGGTATGTCTGGTATCTTTCCAAACTGCATATTACTCCTAGGACAGATCACTATAGGAATATCCTCTGAAGAACAGGCAAACAGGTCATCCTCATCTGCCTCGAGCATATGAATGAGATGATGGATGTCAAAATCTAAGATCCTATCTAAAGGTTCCTTAACATCTTCAGAGCAGTGTAGAGCTATAGGGGTGTTCGAACGTCTAGCTGTTTCAGCAATCTTTTGGAATTGGATCTCATCCCAGTCTCTATAAGAACTCAAACCGATACCATCTGCTATGGATGTTAATTTGTTAATCTCATGCTCATTATATGTTCGTTTAGAGGGACGTCCGAAAATTGTTATTTTAATGTCGTTCTCCAACCTTTTAACCGCTTTATTTAGTAATCTTATACCTTTTATGCCCCCTTCTCTGAATTCTATGGATTTAGTCACTCCATTTTTTTTAAGCTCGGTAAAAAATCGTCTAATACCTTGGATAATGATCTCATCAGTTGATTCCTCAAGTGCCTTATGTTTAAACCCACCAGGACCCACGACCTCTTCGATGGTGCCCTCGGGAGCTTTTTCAACAAAAGCATCACCACTATGTGTATGGGCATTTACTAAGGACGGGATGATTAAAGATTCTTCACCTTTGTCTCCCCCCTCCTCAAATTCAATAACATTACCCTCCTCTATATCTATCCGGCCTTGAACGAATCCTTCTTTCAAAAAAACCGGTCCTGAGTAACTTTTCATATCTATTAAAACCGGCCTATCTTATTTAAGGATTTCACGTTTATCCCCACATCTGGGACAACTGTGTAGATGTTCAGGGTATATGTTTTCGCACTCTGGACATCTAACCGATACATTGATACCACAGCTTGGGCAGATAAAGACTTGAAGTGGACGATATTCTAAAGCTGTCACAACGGTTAAGTACTAAGAACACATAATCGAATAATGATATGATGCCTGATTTCTCTGCAGACGATATAGATTGTGACAACGTACTGAGATGCCTTTTTGATCTCTCCGAACTAGATATTATGGTTTTGAAGATACTTGGCGAGGGAGGTGAACACCGTTCGAAGGTATTAGCTGAAGAATTAGATAGAGACCAGAGTACAGTATATAGGTCTTTAGAAAAGCTAGTTTCATGCAGTCTAGTTTACAAGGAAAAAGAGACCATCAGGAAAGGAGGTTATTATTACCTTTATTCTTGTAGACCTCTGGATAAAGTGAGGGAAGAAGCTAAAGAGTGCCTGGAAACATGGTATTCTGAAATGATGTCTTCTATAGAAGATCTTGAGGATATTTAAAGATCGAATACTTCTTCTATCTTATCGGCCATATCAGCCTTCTGCACTGCACCTCTTAATTGATCAACAGGCTTTCCATTTTTTAGGAATATGAAGGTGGGTATTGCTTGTATACCAAATCTTGTAGTTATCTGTGAATTTTTTTCAGTGTTTACCTTTCCAAAAAATACTTCGTCGCCATATTCTTTTGACAACTCTTTAACTACAGGATCCATCATCTTACAGGGTCCACACCAAGTGGCCCAGAAGTCAACTATCACATAATCATGCTTTTCTATGAGATTTTCGAAATTCTCATCGGTCATATCCATTGGTTTAGCTTTATCAGACATTCTCTTGTCCTCCTATAATTGAAAAGTATGAGATAGTAATTGATATTTAGTTTTTTCACTTGTTTACAAACAAAAGATTAAAATCATGGTTAATACTTATTTTACCGATGACCGAAAAAGATGAAAAGATAGAGATGGAATTCATCTATTCAGAGACTTGTCCTGATTGCCCTCCCGCCAAAGAACTAGTAAAACGAGTGAAAGAGGATTACGATGATCTAGAAATAGATTTCATCAAAGCTAAAGATAGAGCTGATATAATTAACAAGTATGACATCACACATATACCAACTATCGTGATAAATGAAGAGGTAGAGTTCGTTGAAATACTCACCGAGGAGAAACTGCGGGCGCGATTAGAGGAAATAAGGAATGGATAGATATATTTTCGAATTGCGAGGTCCAGAGTACGACCTAGCTTCTGCTGAAGTAAAGTCTATTTTACATACTTCTGGGTCTGTTTTAGGTTATGGTTCAGAACCTGTAACAGTTGTTGAAGCCGATGATATACCTTTTAAACGATTGGGCCTTACTCATCGTGTTCTTAACAATGGGATCGTGTTTTCTGAATCTACCCTGTTTCAAGATGATATTAAGTTAGAGATACCCAGTGGTAGTATTGCAGTTGTCTCTAGAAGGTTAGGTGGAAAAAAAGCAGATTCGAATAAGATAAAAAGAAAACTGGGTGATCTTTTATCGGAAGATCATGAAATAGATCTCGATGATCCGGACCACATCATTCTAGTATTGATATCTGATGAATGTTATGCGGGTAGAGTAATATATGAAATCGATAAACAGGAGTTTAGGGATAGAAAAGTGAAGAATCGAGAGTTTTTTAGTCCAATTTCCCTAGAACCGTGGTATGCTAGAGCATTAGTTAATCTAGGTAGAGTATCACCCGGTCATCATATTCATGACCCTTTCTGCGGGACTGGCGGTATACTTATAGAAGCAGGTACTATGGGTTTTAAAATATCAGGAGGAGATGCAGATAGAGATATGGTGGAAGGATGTAAACTGAATCTTGAACAGTTCGATGTCTCTGGGGAGATAGTACAAGGAGATGTATCTGAAACTATCCCTAAAGGTGTTGATTGCGTAGTTACAGATCCGCCATATGGAAGGGCATCTACCACCAATGGCGAAGATATCAAGTATATTTACAGGAGATTGTTCGAAAGTTGTAATGAGAATCTAAAATATGGGGGCTATCTATCAACGATATTTCCAGAAGAACGTTACGTAGATATGGGTAAAGATCACATGGAGTTTATAGAAAGTTATGAAAGCCGAGTCCATGGGTCTTTGAAACGTATATTTTGTGTTTTCAGATCTTGACTCCTATGAACTCAAAATTTTCTATGATACCAGTCCCCTCAGATCTGATGCTTATCTCGAAATTGACTACTACATCTTCTGATACACGTACATCTTGTGAGGAGTATATCTCTATATTATTATTTATTTGTGAATTCCTAGTCAATACCATATCTATTGTTTTTGAAGTTCTAGGTTCTAGTGTGAAATTTATCGACTCTTGTCTATCTTGATAGTATATACTCCAGCTTTCATTGGATATAGAGACGGTGGAAATTTCATAAGAATCGATGCGACCTTTATTAGTAACATTAGTTTTGAAATTGTATTTATCCTCTTCTTCTCTCATCAAGAAGATGTTCTGATAGATAAGATCGTCACTGGTTATTTCAGTCTCAAAGTCAAATCTTATATTCGTGGTAAGATCAATAGTTCTTCTAAGATTGGTTGTGTTCGAATCAACCCTTACTTCTATATCAGTCGTTGTAACATTATCGTGGTATGGTTCAACAAGCAGCCTCATCGTGATATTATCGCCTCTTTGGAATGTATCGGTATTGAATTCTTGTCCAACTTCTTCCCAGCTTTCGTTACGGAGGGAATACATAGTGATGTTCCAACCCCGACTACTCGAAGTGAAATCTATATGGTATTCATCGCTTATATCATATAGGTCTTCATCAGACCTACCAGTGTTCTTTACATTGAAGGTATATACCGCGTTTTCTTCTAAGCTTATATTCTGAATATTTGCTTCTTCGAGGTCTATCTCATAGTCGAAACGGTAACTAACCTCTTCTATAGGTAATGGATGAAAACTCAAGAATAGAATTAAAACAGCTGCTAGACCTACTATCTTCCTTTTGTTATCTAGTTTGGTGAAATCATTGAGAGGTGGTGGGTGTTTCACCCCAACTAAGAACAGGATGAATAGTGCAAATATCAACCAAGCTATGTATTGCCAAAGACCGACTATTATCAAGAAAATTACAGCGGCATAACTCGCATACTTAGCATTATCTTTCAACAGTGCCCTCAAGACGTGTCCACCATCGAGTTGTCCCGCAGGTAGAAGGTTAAGTCCCGTTACTAAGAAACCTAACCAACCAGCAAATAGTGTTGGGTGAAAATACTCCACTTCCCCGAAAGGAACTAAAAAAGAGATAGCTCTTAACAATAATGGAAATCTAAAATTGAAAAGCATACCCTCTGCGCTGATCGGAGCCGTAGGCGGTTGGACTCCTCCTAGATAAAGTCCTATGATAGAAACAGGTATAGCTATGAATAAACCACCTAATGGGCCAGCAACACCAACATCCAGTAGTGATTTTTTATCTGGTATAGGTTCTCTGATACT